>WLWD01001298.1_pt1 | contig 106390 bp, 54 predicted proteins | sample 6712731 | NCBI WGS metagenome assembly WLWD01 (sample SAMN12718690, study PRJNA576275) | sponge metagenome | isolation source: marine sponge | host: Mycale hentscheli | place: New Zealand: South Island, Marlborough, Capsize Point | collected 2014-11-01 | reverse complement strand
GTCCAGTGTGGAGGACACTGGCAGGTATCATTGTAGACACATCTTCCTCCATTCATACAGGGAGGACTACATTCTGTGGAATGAATAATGTTAAGTCTATAATAGAAATAATTAAGTAAACTTTACCTCCAAAACATATACAGTTAAGTCCTTGTGGTATTGTACAATTAGAGCATGAGGAGGATGGATTGCAGTAGGAAATATTGGAACAAATGTTTGTTTGGCATATCATGAAAGCTGCAATGTAAGACTTTGTTTGATTTACTGCTTAGTGATAATAATACAGTAACTCACATGTACAGATAATTCCAGCCCATATGTGGCATGTTCCTTCTGAAGATTTGCAATCATTTAGCTTTGTCTCTGTACCTGCACATTCTTCTATTTCTATTCCTCTACTTATTGTGTTAGGAGGTAGAGAACACAGACCTCCTGTGATGGCTTTATGTAGAGGAATAATTAGTACAGTGTAATTTAAGGAGATCAATTTAGTGTCACCAATGAACTTACAATAGCCATAACTAAATCTTAGCCAGAGGGTACTTACCTAATGTGGTAGTGTTAGGATATCCTAACTGGTTACAGGCTACTCTAGCCTCTGTGTTAGTCCATAGTTCTCCTCCACACACTGGCCTCCATTGAGTGCTAGGATTTGTGTATGTACATATTTCCAGATAGCCTTCATAACCACCACCTCCTAGCCACATACTAGAACTTCCATTAGTTGTAGTTACTCTTCTTATGACACCAACGGGAGGGCAATCTTTAAAATAATATCCTTCAATGATGATAATTATTTAACGAGTCAAACACTTACTTGCTTGCACTTGAAGTACACAATGTACTAAAGCACTCAATAGTGCCACTAAAATGTAGAATTTCAGCATTTCAGTGAGTACTTTTGGATATTCTTTGGTTATGTTGTGTGTGTACTTTTTCTAGTTGTTTAGAGTTTCATGATGTCACTGTTTATGTAACAACTTTCAGAATGGTTCCAATTAAAATGTAATGTTATTGAAGCCATTTAACTGAGGTACTGTAGTAGTTTAAACATTTTTTGTTTTAAAACTCTTGTTCGTAGGCTTTTTTAAACAATACAGAAATAATGAAAATTGGCTATAATTGGGGATTTATTTTCCACCAAGTTGTTGAGGAGTAATTTTTTTTTTGAAAAATGGAGAGGAAGAAAAAAATAATTACAATTGGCCATCTAAATGTGGAATATACATTCCATAAAGACTTAGTTTACACACACACACACACACACACGCATGCACACACACACATACATGTACACACATGCACACATACATACACACACACACATACACGCACATGCACACACTATTTGACATAATTTCAGATATATATAGATATATATTATTAAAATCATTATTACAATTAATGTATTATGTCATAGTTAATGTTAACCAAGATATGGGAGCTGTGGCTTTCTCGCCCCCTCCCCCCCTTCCCAGAAATTCCCCTCATGCTATCAGGCACAACCAGTATGGCTATATTGTAGTAAAAAATCTTTGAAAATAAACACCCATCCACTTAGACCACAGATTTGAACCACCAGAACAAGAACCATAAAATTAAATTTATTTTCTGGTAGGATGTGGTCGTGCTAAGATTTTAAGTTTTTGGTTTCCTGTGGAAGATTTTCTATATAGTAAAATAGCTATTAATGTAATTATATACCGAGCAAATTAAATTTCAATAAGGATGGCAATGATTATGCAGAGTGTAAATACTCTGCACCTGCAAATAATTTAAGCAATGGCTTGTTTATGAGAAGTTCAATACTTCCACTAACCTTTTGTCTTCTTCACATTGCTGTCGATTGTATTCTGATGGGCATGCACCAGTGACCATGAATACCACATGTACCTCTTTTCTGACAAGTCACATGACAGGTAGAACTATTCTTCATAGGTAAAGTAGTCATGTTTGTATGTGTGATAGTATAGACAGTAGATGATAGATTTTGTGCATAGTATTATTCAGTCTTGTGTGGAGGATACTGCCAGGTATTATTATAGACACATTTCCCTCCATTCATACAGCATGGCTGTAGACAGGGGGGGGGGGGGGGGGCTAGGGGGGACTTTAGCCCCCCCTAATTTTTGAAAAAGTAAATAATACATATATATATATTTTTTAATATTATGGGCTAAGATAGAAAGATGGCTTGAAATTGTCTGATTTTTTTTGTTCAACCAGCTATCATAAAAATGAAAAAAAAAAGTATAATGTTCATTATTTATTGTTTGAATAGTCCAAAAAGATTGAGTCTACTGTCATTTCTAGTAATAAACTCATACAGGGAGGACAGCATTTTGTATAAAGGATTAAGATAACTTTAGAATATATATAATTAGAAATAATAATAATGTAATAATTTGAACTCGAAAATGGAGTGTTTTGAATCCACTGCTTCAGCTTGAATATTAATATTATTTTACCTGGGCATGTTTTTTTTAAGATGGGGATGGGCAGAAGGATTTACCTAACCAAATTTCTACTATGATATTGAAACCATTGTGTTTGTTTTTCTTCTCCTCTATATATAAATTCACTGCATAATCCTACATGGCCTAAGGGTCATAATATTGGCTTGATTTATTTTAAAAAAAATCGTAGTCAATAATTGAAAGAAAATTATGGACTACAGAACATTTGAACAAACATAATATTTCAATAGTTACAATATTTGAAGTTGCCATTACAATTCATAAAAACAAAAAACAAACAAACAACAAAACCCCAATGTAAGCAATACACAGACTATGCTTGTACATTAAGAGTTTTTTATCTCTTTTTTGTAAGAAATTTATTGCAAAGTTTTTCTGGTATACTGTGATGTGAAATATTATTATCATTATTTAGTGAGAATATTATAAAGGTAGTAGTTTTGGTACTATTTGTCTAGGATGCTATCTGAATTGCTACCCATTTAGATTTCGAGTACAAATAATTATTTATAGTTCTGGCAACTTAAATAAGGCACTATGAGGAAAGTTCTAGCCTTCCCCTAATGATACAGCTAATGATTGCAATGAACTCTCTCTTGCGATAATGCAAACACAACTTATATAATATGTGCCATAATTAGCTAATGCAACCTAATAAGAAAGACTTATCTAAATTTACTAAACACGTGATATAATTATTTGCCAAACATGCAAGTTTTCTGTTTAGAAACACAAATTGTTTTTGTTCTTTGTCTTGTGGCGTGGTACATTTCCACTTTCCCATAATATCTAGACTGCACCTCCTGCTAATCACACTACTTAATTTTAGTAACTCCAAAAGTGTCTTTATTTCTTTGATTTACAATCAATCATATGAGTGAAGAAAAAATAAAAGAATGAACTATTGCATATAATATTAAAAAGTACAATTCTAATACAAAGTGGAACTAAGTATATGAAAACAAAACAATATGGCATACATAAAGTTAATACTCAGAGATAGTGGTGTAATATTCCAGATTCTCTACTTCACTCAGCAAGTGTCTGGTTTCAACATTATCTTCTTGTAGTTCAAGTTGTACTGGTTCTCTGTGATGTGACTCCTCATTAGTTGAATTATCATTATTGTTTCTTTTTAATTGAGTATGAACACCATAAGAGGAATTGACAGTTAGTGCAGCTTCTTCAGAAGTACTCCTCTTTTTATCAGATTGATAATGTCTACAAAATAGTAAATAAACTATTTCCTGTATAGAAGCTAATGTTGTTTTAGATGAACATTTACTATTTAGTTTTATGTATAGAAAATATTTCATGATTAATTTTAATCTTAGATTTTCTCCAGCAAAGACTACAATTTTAGTTTTTTAGTTTTAATTTTTCCAGCGCACCTATTTCAACTCTAGTTTTAGTTTTTCAAATTACTAAATTCCATTTTAGTTTTAGTTCAGATTTTTCAGAATTAAATTCTTTTAAAAATTCGAGTCATCAATTTTAGGGTCTTGCCTCGCGGGACTGGCTACCACTGGTCATTCGTCTTCTTTCAGAATGTCACTAAAAACGGTTAGCTATATTTTTAGTTTTGATTGTATAATAATAGTTTTTGCTTTTATTCATCAGCTCTATGACATTTATTTTTAGTTTTAGTTGGCATCCTATGTGAAATTTAGTTCTGGTTAGTTTACAAAAATGTTTTAGGTGTGACTAAAATTAATTTTAGTTTTAGTTTTAGTTACATTACAACATGATTGCTATTTTAGAGGACCTTATTCTAGGTAAACAACAAGATGAGCTAAAAGTATGTTTGTTTGTATGTAGCTATCTTGTTTATCTTTTTAAATTTCCAAATTGAAAATGAATTACTTCATAATATTATTATATAATTGAATTTTGTGTTATTATGTCAGGAAAATAAATTTATCAACAGTTGAATTTAACAAAAACTACATGCATATGCCATGATTTAATACCTTGTTATATACATATAATTATAATATATATATATGGCTGTTAAATAATTAGGTAATAAGATAATTTAGTGAATAAATTAAGGGCTACTTATTATTAACTTATAAATGAATTGCTAGGCATACAAAATGTAATGTCTATTTAGAACACACTGTGCCCTATAGACTAAAGCCTCACACAATGTACACTAATTCACTAGAAGCAAATATAATTTCAACAAGACCTAGTTATGATGCCGCTGAAAATTATAGCAAGATAAAATTTTCTTTGATAATATCTGTAATGAGACAACTGAATATCAACAGAGTAGAAAGAATAGCAATGATGATGTAGAGAGCAAAGTATTCTGAACCTGAAAAATACAACCAATGAACACTCATGGGAGGTTATGTACTTCTACGTGGTCAAACCATTAATTTTTTTACATTATTCTTGTGCACACATAATTACCACGACTAATATGTGTTCCTTCACAGGTCACAGGAGAGGTAGTGCTATGAATAATTACCACAACTAATACATGTTCCTTCATTTGGACCGGTCACAGGAGAGGTAGTGCTATTGATAATATATGAAGTCCTGTCTGTATGTGTGTTAGCATAGGTAATGGATAGCAGACTTTGTTCACAGTGTTCTCCAGTCCAGTGTGGAGGACACTGGCAGGTATTATTGTAGACACATCTTCCTCCATTCATACAGGGAGGACTACATTCTGTGGAAGAATAATGTTAAGTCTAAAATAGAAAAAATTCACATGTTAAAACTTACCTCCATAGCATATAATACAGTTAAGTCCTTGTGGTATTGTACAATTAGAGCACGAGGAGGATGGATTGCAGAAGGAAGTGTCAAAACAAGTTTCTCTTTGACACATCACTGAAGTTGCAATTTATAGCCTATATTTAATACTAATGCATTAGTTATAATACAGTCACTCACATGTACAGATAACTCCAGCCCACTTGTGACAAGTTCCTTCTGAAGATTGGCAATAATTTAGAGATGTCTCTGTACCTGCACATCTTCCCATTTATATTCCTCTACTAATTGTGTCAGGAGGTACAGAACACAGACCTCCTCTGATGGCTTGGATAATATACATACAAATACTGATATTCTAGGAGCACAATTTACTTGTTCAATGAACTTAAAAGTGCAACTTCAGTTATAGCTACATACACAGTAATAGTCTGTGGTTACTTACCCAATGTTGTAGTGTGAGTATATCCTAACTGTTTACAGGCTACTCTAGCCTCTGTGTTGGTCCATAGTTCTCCTCCACACACTGGCATCCACTGAAGGCCAGACAGGTTGAGGGTTAATAAAGAAACATGGTAACTTTGTGTGCTTGCATAAGAGTATAATGGATGGTATAAAATGCATAATGGTTAGGTATAATGGATGGTATAAAATGCATAATGGTTAGGTAGTAAAAATATATGTGACTTCCCAACTGCATTTCATTATATATTATGTAATTAGGCTAGATATGTTCACAATGTTATCTCTTTAGGTATGTGACAGTGAGATAACTCATGTTATCACATAGTGTTATCTTACCAGTTTCCAGAATTTTTGCAGCTACCTTATCTAGTGGAGCCTACCCAACCCTGGTGTTAGAGCAGCTGCTCAAACATCAGCTGGGGGTGCAGGAAGACCCTAGAGAGTTTCACTACCCACTTTATACTAAGAGTTACCAACAAACTAATTCAGTGAAGATATCTAGTATGGAATAAACCACTTGTTACACTTTTAAGTGATATGGCTAGGTATTTCACTCTCAGGCTTTACTTTCACTCTGGCTCATGAAAATAAATTTGCCTGCTCATAAAGTATTTTGCTATATTACACTCTGACTCATGTAATAAGTACTATATATATATAAAGAAACTTAGGATTAACCCTTACTGACTTGTATTTTGGTGTATACTAAATTGTAATGATAATAATCCAACACAATGTGGGGCCAAATCACAGTGTACTAGAAAAACTTTAAATAAACTTCTTACAAAAAATGATTTTAATATTCAAGCTGAACCGGTGGATTAAAAACCTTCTATTGGAGATAAAGTTTACACAAATTATTTCTAATAATTCTCTGCTAAAATTAGCCTTATTTTTTCTACTAAATGTATTCCTCCCAGTACGAGTGGACCAAGATGTGTCTATAAACCTACCAGTGTCCTTCCACACCATTGTACACTATCACACACACATGCAACCCAAACAAACATACATACACAACATACCCACAATGGCTACACAATATTACCATTAGGTTATGAACGTAGGCTTATCAATTACAGTAAGGTAAAAAAGAAAGCCTCCATCATTGGTTAGTATTCTTTGATTTTGTGCTACTCAATTCAGGTAAGGAGTTTCTAGGATCAAGCATAATTGAATAATCTTGGCAAGTTTGCTCTCAATGAAAAAAAAATATAAAATAGAAAATAATTTAATTTTTTTTATTTTTTTATAATTTTTTGTTTTTAATTTAACTGATTGAATCTATAACATTAACTTTTAATTATTTTATAAGAGGTAGTAGTTCTGATTCCATTAGTCTAGAATACTATCTGAGTAGCTACCCATTTAGATTTCCAAAGAGTGCAATAAGTATTTATAGTTCAGGCAACATAATAGTTCATCATGAGGAACATTCCATCCTCTCCCAATGATATGATGACTTCAATAAATTCTCTTTTGCAATAACTCACACATCTCACACAATAAATGCTATACCCAATGCAACCGTATAAGAATTGACTAATCAAAAATTGGCCAGCCACATGATATAACTCACACAAACATGTAGGTTTGCTTTTAAAAACACAAATTGCATTTTTTCATTTCATATGGGAAGGTCATATGTGTAATTGTCCAGACTGCACCTACTACAAAACACACAACCCAATTTTAGCAACTCCAAAATCATCTTTATTTTACTCACTCACAATCATTCTGATTAAAGAAAACGAGCTGGACTACAACATCTAGCTTAAAATGTCTTTATTTAATAAAATAAATCCCGTTATATAGCAATAGTGAAAATAAGAAGGATAACAATAAAGTTAACACTCAGAGATAGTGGCGTAATATTCCAGATTCTCTGCTGCATTCAAGTTTCTGGTTTCAACCATTTCTTCTGGTAGTTCCAGTGGTACTTGTTCTCTGTGATGTGACTCCGCATTAGTTGGATTATCATTATTGTTTCTTTTTAGTTTAGTATGAACACCATTAGAGGGATTGACAGTTAGTGCAGCTTCTTCAAAAGTACTCCTCTTTTTATCAGATTGATGTCTATATTATAATAGTCACAATAATAGCGAGCGTAGAACACAATTTTTATTTTAGAGATCCTTATACTAGGTAAATTGAAACAAAAAATGAGTTAAAGATTAAGTTTGTTTGTATTTAGTTATCTTTTTAAATTTCCAAAATGAAAATGAATTCAATAATATGATTGGGAATATAGATTTATCAACAGTTGCATTTAACAAAACTATATGCAGTATGCCATGATTTAATAACTTGATGTAATATATAGCTGAATAAATTGGTAATAGGTAAATCATTTTCAGTGAATAAATTTAAAGGCAACTCATTGTAGACTTATAAAACCATTTAAAGAATTTCTAGGCATACAAAACGCACTGTGCCCAGAGAACTAAAAGTTTCATGCACAAATATATTTCAATATTAACACATAGTCTTGATGTAGCTGAAAATAATGGCAAGATTAAATTTGATTTCATAATATATCACTGACCTTAAATCCTTTGCATTTCTGTTGAAAAGAGCTATTAATTGGCGAGCGAGCGTAGCGAGCGAGACACTTACAGGGGTAACACAATCGAAAATCGGGGATGTTTGTTTATTGGCGAGCGAGCGTAGCGAGCGAGACAGTATTAGGGGTGGATAATGCAAAATCGGGTATATGTTATATATATATATTTATTGCACCTTTTATATTTTTAATTGAATATTTCCGCATCACGCGAGCGTTCTGTATTCTCCCATATTGTACGGTTTATATTGTACGGTACACTACGCATGCGCGTAGCGAGTAAAATCAATGAAAATTGAATTGTAACCGGTTGAGAAAAAATATCAAGGCAGCAATAAATCACTTATCACACTCGTCGTACAATATGGGAATGATATTTTACTCTCACGCCACATTTTCACTCGCCTTTGGCTCGTGAAAATATTTTGCGTGCTCGTAAAATATTTTCCCATATTGTACTCTGACTCGTGCTATAAGTATTATGTATGTATGTATGGATGGTACGTATGCTCTTTAAACGCGCGCGCGGGGAACTTTTTTATCCTAAAAACACGGCTATTTAGGCTTGACTCCAGTTTATTCTGAAACTACAGCATTAAGCAAACCTTACTTTATACTTAAGCTCCAAAGTATGAGAAAATTCCTGCTAAAACGCTTGTTTTCAAGACACAAAAAGTTGATTCGACAGGTTACTATGGCATTGAAGACCCTTTTCCAGACTTAATTTCAAAACTTCGCCGTTTCATGGGTTGGTTGCCAAGAGCCGTTGGTAGTCAGAATGCCGTATTATTAATGATATGGAAGCTACTACTTCTCGAAGGAAGCTGAGATAAGTACGCAATTCCATATTTGTTAGCTAAATATGCAAAATTAACTCTGGCCTTTCTTTTTTGTAGTTAAGAGCTAGTTAACAGTGACTGGTAAATTCAAATGGTCAGATTGGCTCACATTGGTACTACAAAAGTTACCACTGCTCAAGAAAATGAGATAAGAAAGTAATTGTGTATTTGTGTGCTAAAATTGATTGTCTTTTGTTTTTGTAGGTGAGAGCTTGTTGTCAAGAATTCAAGATAATTCCGATGGTCAAAGTAACTTCAATTTGATACTACAGAAGTTATCAATACTCAAGAATGATGTAAGTAGTAATTCCATATTTGTTGGCTAAAATTACAAATAATAACACTGGTTTATTTTTTATCGTAGCTGAGAGCTTGTTCAAGAGTTACTGGTGATTGAGATTATCAGAATGGTTGATGTTTGATACTACAAAAGTTACCATTAAGAAGGTAAGAGAGTGATTTTGTATTTGTTTGCTGAAATCAAATGTCATAACTGCTATTATAGTGTTTGCATGAAGTAAGCTAAAAATAGTAACATTTTATGTTACCTTACTATCAGGCTCGCTCGCCATTTGTGCTCAAAGCACACCACTAGTTTATATATATATTTGGACGTATGTATGTCATTTTGTACTTTGACCCTCCGTATTTTTGTGTTCGCTCCGCGTTCGACCCCGTCCCAAACTTCACTAAACAGAATCCTCCGGTTTAGCGACCATTACCCGTATCACCTTAGAAATTGAATTGTTTACTGCTTTGAATTATTTTGAGGGTGCAGTTAAAACTCAAAAACTTATGGGAGCTCCATTTCTATTCGAGTTAGTCGCTATTTGTCACAGTTATAAGCCCTACTCAACAACATTTACTTGTAAATTCATTGTCCACTAGACGAACCACGAAGGTAAGTCTTGCGTAGGTATGTTCAGTTGTGTGAAAGTATTGTGCGTTACAACTACTATTAAGAATGTCACAAAGAAAACTTTAAATAACGTGACTTGATTTTGTTGCTTCTTTCTCAATTCAAACAGTTGCGGGGAGCGGTTACTATGGCATTGAATCCCCTTTACCGCATACGTAATTTAAAAACTCGACTTTATTTTAGTAGCTTGAGTGTTACTTGTTAAAATCAATCATTTAACAATAGTGTAGTTTAAGGCTCGCTCGCCATTTGTGCTCAAGCACACCACTAGTATTATTATAATGAGACAACTGAAAATCAGTACAGTAGAAAGAACAGCAATTATGATGTAGAAAATGAAATTCTCACAAGCTGCACCTGAAATATAGAATGAATGAACACTCATGGGAGGTTATGAAATTGAGAAAATGCAACAGCAATAATAAGTATAATGAGGAAGAACAAAAAAGCGAGGACAGAAATGATTAGCTATGTAAGTGGAGATTCCCCTAAATGAGTACATTATATATAATAGCTATGAACACTGGATGAATTTATTAATAATACCTTTTTTATGTTCACATTGTAGCCCATCATATCCTGTCATACATATGCAACTATTAATACCACTACATGTTCCTCCATTCATACAGGTCACATTACAGGTAGAAGTACTTCTGGGAAAAATCATGTCTGTATGTGTGTTAGCATAGGTAGTGGATGACAGACTTTGTTCACAGTGTTCTCCAGTCCAGTGTGGAGGATACTGGCAAGTATTATTGTAGACACATCTTCCTCCATTCATACAGGGAGGACTACATTCTGTGGAAAGAATAATGTTATGTCTATAATAGAAATATTTTATGTGAGTAAACTTTACCTCCATAGCATGTACAGTTAAGTCTTTGTGGTATTGTACAATTAGAGCATGAGGAGGATGGATTGCAACAGTAAATGTCAGAACAAATTTCTCTTGGACACATCATGAAAGCTGCAATGTAAGACTTTGTTTATTTTTATTGCTTAGTTATAATACAGTAACTCACATGTACAGATAATTCCAGCCCATATGTGGCAACTTCCTTCTGAAGATTGGCAACCACTTAGCTTTGTATCTGTACCTGCACATCCATGTATTTCTATTCCTCTACTGATTGTGTTAGGCGGTAGAGAACACAGACCTCCTGTGATGGCTTTTAATAAAATACAAATACTGAACTTCTAGGAGCACAATTGACTATTTATACTAAGAGTGCAACTTCAACTATAGCTAAACATATAGTTATAGCCTGAGGTTACTTACCCAATGTTGTAGTGTTAGGATATCCTAACTGGTTACAGGCTACTCTAGCCTCTGTGTCAGTCCATAGTTCTCCTCCACACACTGGCATCCACTGAGTGCCAGTATCTGTGTTTATACATATTTCCAGATAGCCTTCATAACCATCATCTCCTAGCCACATACTAGAACTTCCATTAGTTGTATTCACTCTTCTTATGAGATCAACTGAAGGACAATCTTTAAAAACATATCCTTCAATGATCATTATTAAAGAAATTGAACTCTTACTTGCTAGCACTTGAAGTACACAATGTAATAAAGCACTCAATAGTGCCACTAAACTGTAGAATTTCAACATTTCAATGAGTAGATTAGGAAGTTCTTTGGTTTTATTTATATTACCTGTTTTCCCCTTCTACTTGTTTGGAGTTTCATGATGTCACTGTTTATGTAACACAACTTTTTTACTGATTTCAATTAAAATTTGATTGCAGTTTAAACTCATTTGTGTTATAAAATGACAGTTTTTCTAGTTTAATAACATATACAGGTTTACTTTGATGTTTTGACTTCTGAGGAGGACTTTGGTAAGCAGAATGCCAGGACAAGTCTTATTAAACTAATACCATTGTTGCTGTGGTGTATATAGCAGCAAGACTTTTTTTTTTTCCGTTCATTGTTTGGTTATACGAACACTCCAATCCCTAATTAGTTCGGATAAAATTGACGTTCCGCTATAATTAGAATAGACAGTGGAGTATGAATATGAAAGCTATTGATGGCCAATATTATGAGCAAACTGTCAGAAATACATTCACCGACTTATGCTACATTAAAATGATGCAGTGTCACAGTGGCATTTCCATAATATATAGCTAGACTGCAAACATTTTTAAGTAAAGAAAAAAACAAAGTTGCATGTCATATTACACACATTGTTGATTGGAGAGAGAAAATTGAAGGTTGTATAGCACAAATGTGTTATAAGATGATATGTTTCTATGCTTTTTTCTTCTTGCTACATGAATTCAGACAGTTATTTTAGATTGTTTGATTGAATAAATACAAAGTATTGGTAGCTTATTTCTCTCACTTTATATTTTTAGGGGAATTTTTTTTTGTCAAGTAATATTTTTAAGCGAACAAGCCATCACTCGTACAGATAAGAACCTTCAGCTTGTCCACATTCTAGTCTAAAAAGCTAGTCTTGTAGTTAGAAGGTTTTATCGAGAAAAAAATATGGGTATTGAAGTAATAATTATGAGCTATATTTTTTGCTGCAACAAACTCAAAGTTCACTAAAATCTACTTTGGGGGAAATATTTCGCTTTGTTTGAATGAATATTTCCAGCTGTACTAGACAATGTCAGTAAGATGTACGTCAAAAGATTGATTGTGAGTGAGTGAGTAAATAAAAATGTTATTATTCTTCTTTTATAAGGAGAGTAAACAAGTTCATGTGTGTCAATCTTACTCAAATTTTTTGCCTTTCATTATCTTAATTGTATTCTGCTTCTGTGTAGTTGTATCTCAATCTGCTATTGTAAATTCAACGTCCTGATTAATAAAAATGTGCTTAATTGTTTCGTTCAAATGCTAATTAATAGTCAAGATCGGATCCCTTGTACAAAGGGATAAACGTAATCAGTGTTAGCATTCTATCAACACTAAAGCAAATGTCCAACAAGATTTTATTGCAGAATTACATATTATATACTCACCTTTTTTCTTTTGATATCATTTTATATTTCTTCAAAGTAATAATTAGCACTAATATTATTAACCAACTGAAGATAGCAAAAGTAGATAGAATAGCAATTATAATATAGAAAGTAGAAAAATCTGTATCTGAAATACAAATGAAAAGTATTCATTGATTGAAAGTTTTCTATTTCTACTTCATCAAACCTTTCATCCTTTGACAGATTTCTACACAATGTTCTGATGCACACATACAGTTAGAATTACTACAGCATATTCCTTCATTTAAACAAGTCTCAGGGGAAGTGGAGATGTTGCTAACGAATAAAGAGCTGTCTGTATGTGTGTTAGTATAGATAGTAGATGACAGACTTTGTTAACAGTGTTCTCCAGTCCAGTGTGGAGGACACTGGCAGGTATTATTGTAGACACATCTTCCTCCATTCATTCAGGGAGGACTACATTCTGTTGAAAGAATAATGTAAAGTACAAAATAGAAATCATCATGTAATCTTTACCTCCATAACATATACAGTTAAGTCTTTGTGGTGGTATGATACAATTAGAGCATGAGGCGGATAGATTGCAGTAAGAAATGTCAGAACAAATTTCTCTAGGACACATCACGAAAGCTGTAATGTTAAGACTACTTTTAATTTTACTGCTTAGTGATAATACAGTAACTCACATGTACAGATAATTCCAGCCCACTTGTGACAAGCTCCTTCTGAAGATTGGCAATCATTTAGCTTAGTCTCTGTACCTGCACATCCTTGGATCTCTACTCCTCTATTAATTGTGTTAGGAGGTAAAGAACACAGACCTCCTGTTATGGCTTATATGTGGAGGATTAATACATTGAAATTCAAAGAGTGTCGTATTGCCAATGCATTTACAATTGCCACAGATACATCTGTGCTTATAGCCTGAGGTTACTTACCCAATGTAGTAGTGTTAGGATAACCTAACTGTTTACAGGCTACTCTAGCCTCTGTGTCAGTCCATAGTTCTCCATCACACACTGTCCTCCACTGAGTGCCAATATTTGTGTTTGTACATATTTCCAGATAGCCTTCATAACCATCATCTCCTAGCCACATACTAGAACTTCCATTAGTTGTATTCACTCTTCTTATAACATCAACTGAACGGCAATCTTTAAAGTAGTTGATACAATTATAATTATTATAGTATGAGTTGAAAACATACTTGCCAATACTTGAAGTACACAATATAATAAAGCACTAAATAGTTCCACTAAATTGTAGAAATTCAACATTTCAGTGAGTACTTTTGGATATTCTTTGGTATATTGTGAGTTTACTCCTTTCTTGCTGTTTAAAGTTTCACGATGCCACTGTTTATGTAACATGATTATATATAACCTAATTTATAACAATCTATTTTTAGAATTGGCCATATTAAATTCTGTGCTTTAGAAAGTGGCCAGTATGTGCTATGATTGATGTAGTAAAGATTACAATGCGATTAAAGTATCTTGGATTGTAAGTAAATAAAATAATATTGAAACTGCTTTACATGTGTGTTTCTCATCACTTAATGGAATAGAGTGAATTGATTTAAAGAATAGGATAAAATGAAGCTATTTATGATAAATATTGCTTAATGTTTAGTCTTTAAATTTTATTGTTTATAGGAATATTAAATGTAAAGATTCACTCTGGTACCATATTTTACAAAACATGCAGCTTTGTAATTATCAAGAACTTTATCCACCTTAAATGAACACAAAAATAGCACTAAATCTAAACGTAAGTTGAAAACTATAATTAAAAAATCCAATTCAGTAGGATCAAAATAATAATACAGACTAAATTCAAGTTCACTAAAACAATGCTGGATAGCTATAATAATATATATGATCAGTTTTCATGTAGAGTCGAAAGTAGTGCTCAACAACATGTTGGGTCCCATGAAATACAGCTACCAAAAAAATAAAAAAAATAAAATAAAAAATAAATGAAATATTCACATAATTGGTTATGAATAATTTTATTATAATTGTTAACAGCAACAACAGCAAACCGGACAGCTTTAATTGTTGAATATGAAACTTCCATCTCTGTACTAGGCTTTGTTGTAACCCAATTTTCTGCTACAGTAATTGGTCTTGCATGTCTAATGTCAACAATGACCATATTCAAACTACTTCATTAAGATATAATTAATACACTATTTTTTTTATTTATCTAAACCTATTAAAGCCAAAAGTGAATCCTACTAATTGTTTATGAAGTTTTCTGTCATAGTACATGTGGTACCAGGTGGTAGAGGTGGATCAGGTGGTACAATGTGGTATCACTTGGTACAATATTTTATCACTTCTGTGAATTGAAATGATTTTGATGTAGTTGTTCATAATAGTCTTCTCAAGTATGCAACTCTAATAAGTAGTACGAGGTGTAGCCATCACCAACAAAGTGGTCATATTGAATTTGCTGATTCAGCATTATTAAATTGTAGACTTTAGTTGTTATTACTATTTTTATTATCATAATACTATTGCATATTAATAGTGTTTGTTTAAATCAAGTAATGATGATACTACCAAATCATTAGAATTAAGTAACTTGCGCATTATACCTTCACACACATAATCGCTATAGATTATATATAGCTATGGACTATAATTGTTATAATTTTTATAATTGTATGGGTGGTATTGTAAAATAATTAAGTGATTCAGCCTAGTCATTGTGTATTTTCGTGAATATGATTTGATGTACTGGAACGTTTTACTTGTGGCAGTAAGAGAGAATGTTGTACAAGCATTAAGATTTTGCAACAGCATCTTGGAACATTAGTAATGTAAGCTTGATGCCTTCATTTATTACCAGTTGCAGGGGATTGATTTTTTTTAGCTAATACCTAATCTGTAATTCCAATAATTGCAAATTGTCGCATCGTCTTGGCGCTTAGCCACTAATCAACTTACCAAATAGACTTTTTTTTATTGCCTGAAGTGTAAAGTCTGGTTTGACTTTCCCAGAAGGTCTGGAGGTTTGTACTCCTACTTTTGTAAGGATGGTTTGTCAGCTATTACACTGCTAACCAACTCTATAGAAACATTAAGAAAGGTGTATATTTTGAATTTTATGTGGGTCTGTATAATTGTGTTAGGACGGAATGAGTGAATGATAACACCTTTTGGGATAAATTCAAAGCTTCATCTTGGAGGTATATAAGATGCATAGTTTACTTTCATGTATCTCATCCAGTCCGTTTTCATTTACTGACTCTTCCGTTGTACTCACGTATCTTTGTCTTTTGTTATAATGAACTATCTAATCTTCACATGTCTCACTTTTTTGTATTAGTGTATAACAAATTCTTATAAACGTACAACATCAATTGAAAGAATGTGCTAAATGTAAAACTGCATTCTAGAAAGGGAAAAGTGTGTATGAAAGCAAATAAATAAATTGTAAAGTAATGTCACTGATAAGTGTTATGAAACATAAAATATTGCAGCTGGAATACTTTCTAATTATATTACTATTGTACTGTGGGTTATATTTTAACGTGCAATGGTCATAGTGCATTGAACTTTTGCCATCTAATTCTAATAATCCAGTTTTTGAACTCAACAATTCCCTATCACGTATTGCCTCAGATTATTCTTTGGTATGTTGCTTTCTGTTACTGCAGTCACTATCCACAGCAGAATCACTCTGAAAATGTGTGTTTTCAATTCTTCCAATTTGAGTGTCTGAAAAAACATCTTTACTTTCAGTAACCATTGTATATTAGAGTTGCATGATCCTCTTCTACTTGGCCTACCAGATCATAGTTTCCAGTGCATATATTGTTGTTTGGTATCACAAAAACAATTTCCTTCTTATTTTCCCCAGGAGACGTTGGAGTAATAGGATCTATGTTTTTATTTGGGAAATTATCAATACTATTCTGGTAATTTCTTGAAGTTGTATCAGATATAGGATTTGTTGTACTTCAGATAGAGTGGGAACAACACAAGGCAAACTTTCACTTGTTTCATTAGTGTTCTGTGGATACAAATGAGAAAATACATTTAATCTCATATAATGTGCAATAACATTAACTGAAACTTAAATAAATTACCTCTTTTTTCTCCTGAATGCATTCAGATAGCAGAGAAAATACAACAGTAATAATAAGTACAATGAGGAAAAGCAGAAAAGCGAGGATAGAAATGATAATGTAGTGTAGTGGAGATTTCCCCTAGATGAGTACATCACATATAATAACTATGAACTGTAGATGAATTTATATCTAATACCTTTTGTATGTTCACATTGTACCCCATCATATACAGTCATACAAACACAACTATCAATGCCACTACGTGTTCCTCCATTTAGACAAGTCACATGACAGGCAGAGGTATTCATCATTGGCAAAGGAGTCTTGTTTGTGTGTGTACTAGTATAGGTAGTAGATGACAGACTTTGTTCACAGTGTTCTCCAGTCCAGTGTGGAGGACACTGGCAGGTATTATTGTAGACACAGCTTCCTCCATTCATACATGGAGGACTGCATTCTGTGGAAAGAATAATTTAATTCTAAATTAGAAATTATGTGAACTTTACCTCCATAACATACACAGTTAAGTTCTTGTCGTATCGTACAATTAGAGCACGAGGAGGATGGATTGCAGTATGCAATGTCAAAACAAATATTTTTTTGACACATCACTAAAGCTGTATGTTAGATCTTTTTTGAAGTTTATTGCATAGTTATAATACAGTAACTCACATGTACAGATAATTCCAGCCCACTTGCGACAAGTTCCTTCTGAAGATTGGCAATCATCTAGACTAGTCTCTGTACCTGCACATGTTCCTATTTCTATTCCTCTACTAATTGTGATGGCTTATATGAGGAATAATACATTGAAATTCAAGGATTTCCATTTAGTATTACTAGTGAAGTTACAATAGCCATAGCTATTCTGTGCTTGTAGCCTGCGGACTTACCCAATGTGGTAGTGTTAGGATATCCTAACTGGTTACAGGCCACTCTAGCCTCCGTGTTAGTCCATAGTTCTCCACCACACACTGGCATCCACTGATTTGTGTTTGCACAAATTTACAGATAGCTCAACAGAAGGACAATCTTCAAAAAAGTTTCTTCAAATGATAATAGATATTAGGTGAGTTGAACACTTACTTGCTAACACTTGTAATACACAATGCACTGAAGCACTCAATAGTGCCACTAAACTGTAGAATTTTATTATTTTAGTGAGTATTTGCTTTTGGATATTTTTAAAGGTTATATTGTGTGTGCACCACTTTCTAGTTGTTTCGAGTTTCATGATGTCACTGTTTATGTAACACGACTTTCAATTAAAAATTTGGTGTTACTGAATTAGACATAACCAATTTTATTGACATTGCAGCAGTTTATACACTTTTGTTTTAATTTAACTCTTGTTCATTATGCTTTTTTTTTTTTTGAATAATACCGAATTAAATGAAAATTGATTATAACTGGGGATCTAAGCTTAAGTGCTTTTTACTTTATTTATTCAGGGGTAATTTTTGTTTGAAAAATGGGGAGGGGAGCTAAATAGTTATTACTGACCGCATTGTGGAACATATTTAGTTATTAAAGACTTATCAAACACATACACACACTTATTGATATAATTTCAGATATTATACAATCCACTATAAAATGAATAAGTGTCATTTATTGACAGGTATCATAGCTAATTCTATATAGAATAGCTAATACAAAAATCATTATTATTATAATTAACGTATTATGTCACAGTTGATGCTGGTTATAAATGGAGGTCATGACCCCCATTTATAACCAGCATCAACTGTGACATAATACGAACGGGAAAGCAGCTGTAACTTGCAGCTCGACCAGCACCCCAGGTTGCGATCCGGCTTAGCTATGGAGTTCTGCTTAGGTTGTGGCTCTGATCTTCCATCAGAGTCTAGATATGTCCGTAGGCTAGTTGCAGAGAGATCAGATCTCTCAAGACTCCGTTCTGGAGCAGTGTTAGCCTGGCGTAATCTAATGAAGGAAGCATTGGAAGAGAATTCTGGGCCCTCTCTATGTTCACTTTTTCCTGACATAGAAAAACCTGGAAAGATGTGCAAAAGTTGCTACAAGGTGTATGACACGCTTTCCAGAAAATGCACCAAGCTCAGGTCCAAGCTATCTGTTGTAGCATCTAGGATTACACCAGTGCCTACTCCACCTGCAGCAACCCCTCGCACTCCTTCAAGAAAAAGACTGACTAGTGCTGCCAATGTTATAGCTCAACACAAGAAGCAACTATGCCAAGATTCGGGATCACCTTCTGTTCAAGTAAACAGTGAATGCTGCCACCTATGATATACCTACTGATGTCTTCTTCTGTAAGTAACCTCAGGCTAAAACTATATATTTAGCTATAGTTGAAGTTGCACTCTTAGTAGAACTAGTCAATTGTGCTCCTAAAAGTTCAGTATTGTATTTTATTCCAAGCCATCAGAGGAGGTCTGTGTTCTGTACCTACTTACTGAGCGAAATCCAGAGTGATCAGGAGCATCACATGGTTCAGTAAACTCACTTCCTTGTCCATCTCGAAAAAATAGATACAAATCAGCACATTCTTCTTGGCGACGGCAATATATTATAGTTCTTGGCATTTTAGTCCTGTCCTTTCTCAGTCGCAGCAACAATGGCTTAAAGGTCTCACTAATATTAGAATACTCTCCCACCGCATACATAATATTTGCCTTGCAAGGTGATACAGCTGAAGATATCGTATTCATCATTCCCAAAATTTCTGCTACTTCAGATTGTAAAGACTTTGTTGCAGTAGCTGTTAAAGCCATAACATGCACGCCATTTGGTAAAATGCTCCTCACTTCTCCAAGCCTCTGTAGACTATGTCTAAAGGCTTCACCCCTACACCACAAATCCTTTGAGTCTTCTCACATAATGCTCTTGATGGAGCAAATTTCTCCATCTTTTGTGGTCCAGTAACAACTCAGGAGTGAAAAAAAAACTAGTTGAAAAAAGCCACTCTTCATTCCATCCTTCACCGCATCTGTAGAATTTCCTGTAATGGCAGCTACTGAGAGTCCCCTTGCTGAAAACTTTGCAACTTGTCAAGATAATGTTTGTTTTTCATTCATATACATGTATTACATACAACATAAAACAACTTTACCTGATCCTCCATTATTACATTACAAACCTCATCAGGTAAGAGTCTCCCATGCTTGAAGAAAAAAAAAAGAATCGTATGATGACGCATTATAATGACGTCCCATGACGAATGTACCAAGGAATGTGCTAAAACCGCCACCCCAAAATCGGGGTGGCTCGAACAAGTCGTTGATGCTAGTGACTCCCAGACCCGTTCCCTTCCCCCGCCCATAAAAAAGAAGGTAAAGGGTCTGGCCCGCCAGACTAACAGAGTAACATGATTGAAATAGCACGAGGCCACGAGACGATTTCAATTGCTTTACGAGTGCTATTGACCCCTAATAGCACAGGTTACCCGTGCTATCACTCGCTAATAGTAGGCCAGCTTTTTAAAAAGTCTTTTGCAATTGTAGCTACATTGTATAATTCAGTCACTATCTCCTTATTTCAGGATTAGCTTCCCCTGGAACTTTCTTTTCAACGTAGGACTCCTCCTAATCTGTTGTAAAACATTCTGTCTAATACGGGTAGAGGTACTGTGGCAAAGAAGGACATTTGTCTCCAACTAGAAACTACTCGAACTGTACGTTTTCAAGGTTAACGCTCTACGGGTTCGTACTTAACGTACTATTTCACTTAGCTACCGAGGTATTTCACTTAGTTTCCACTTAGTTACCGAGGTACATATTTCAATTAGTTACTCGCTATTTCACTTTCCCCCGTGCGATTTCAATTGAACAGCGATTTTTCCCATACATTTTTGAATGGGCAACTATTAAGTTGAACAAATAAAGTGGAAAGAATGACAATGATCATGTAGGGAGTAATATTCTGTACTATCTGGATAGTATGTATGATAGTGTAGGTAGTAGAGGACAGACTTTTTTCACAGTGTTTCCGGACCAGTGTGGAGGACACTGGCAGGTATTATTGTAGATACATATTGGTCCATTCGTACAGGGAGGAATACATTTTGTAGAATGGATAAGGCTAATTCTAGAAGAGAATAATTAGAAATAATATTTATGAACTTTATCTCAATGGAGTGTTTTTGATCCACTGCTTCAGCTTGAATATTAATATTATTCACCTGGGTGGAGGATTTACCCAACCAAATTTCCACAATGCTATTGAAGCTTTTGTGTTAGTTTCCCTGCCCTCCATATGGAGTCACTGTGTAATCCCACATGGCCTTATGGCCATATTGGCTGGACACTAAATGCAGAAACTGAATATACTTATTTAAAAAGAGTAGTCAACAATTGAAAGATAATGAATGACTAAGTTTATGGACAAGCGTTTATTTCAATAATTATAATAAGTGAAGTTACTATTGCAATACAATGAAATTTAAAACCTAATGGAGGCCAACACTGACTATGCTTGTAAATAAAGAGTTTCTTCATCTTCTTTTTGTAAGAAGTATATCTCAAGTTTTTCTAGTACATGTGGTGTAACTCTTCATTAGCGGTTGGATTGTTATCATTAATTTTTAGTATGAATATTATAAAAGGTATAGTAGTTCCACTGCCACCAGTCTAGAATTCTATCTGAATATATACTTATTTAGATCTCCAAAAAGTGCAATAAGTATTTATAGTTAAGGCAACATAATAGTTCGTTATGAGGAACATTGTATCCTCCCCCAATGATATGATGACTGCAATAAACTTTCTCTTGCTAAAACTCACACATCATATACAATATGTGCCACACCCAATCCAACCATATAACAATTGACCAATCAAAATTGGCCAGCCACATGATGCAACTCACACAAACATGCATGCAAGTTAGCTGTTTAGAAACATTTTTTCATTTCTTGTATGAAGGTCTTATGTGCAATTGTCCAGACTACACCTGATGCCAAACACACAACCCAATTTATTACATTGATAAAATGAAGGAAAACAATAAAGTTAATACTCAGAGATAGTGGCATAATATTCCAGATTCTCTACTTCACTCAAGTTTCTAGTTTCAACAATATCTTCTTGTAGTTCATGTTGTACTGGTTCTCTGTGATGTGACTCCTCATTAGTTGGATTATCATTATTGTTTCTGTTTAATTGAGCAGTAACACCATAAGAAGGATTGACAGTTAGTGCAGCTTCTTCAAAAGTACTCCTCTTTTTATCAGATTTATGTCTACATTATAATAGTCATATAAATATTGAGCGTACAGTACACAATTTTATTTAGAGGGCCTTATACTAGGTAATTAGGAACAAAAAATGAGTTAAATATAAGTTTGTTTGTATTTAGCTATCTCTTTACACTGTAAAAATTATAGCGTGAAAACCCACCAAATTCACACCAAAGTGGTGGTGTGAATGCCTAACACCTATGCATAGTGTGTCCTTCACACTTTCTTCCTAGTGTGAATGCACACTTAGTGTGAAATTCACACTCAATGGAATAGCATGGACCTTTACCGAACATTAATTATATTCATGTGCAGGCAAAAACAAATGCTATTATCATTGTAATCTACCTTATAAATGTTTTGTACACTTGTGTGCTAGATAAGAGAGTTGACTAAGATTTTAGTCATCTGATTAATGAGATCTGGGATTACACCAATCTCTTTTTGGAAAAAATGTTGATATGTAATACTAGAATCAATGTAACTTAAAATAATTCAGCATTAATGTAAGTATGAGTTCATTGTGATTATGGTGAGAATTCACACTAAATTTAGTGTGTACCACACACCTAAACGATGAGGTTTGCACATTATACCATATTTTGGTGTGACTATTGTTACAAGTGATTCACGCTTAATTTGGTGTGAACTACACACCTTTTGGTTTACACTGTAAATTTCCAAAATGAAAATGAATTCCATGATTGGGAATATAGATTTGTCAACAGATGCATTTAACAAAACTATATGAAGTATGCATGATTTAATAACTTGATATAATATATAGCTGAATAAATTGGTAATAGGTAAATCATTTTCAGTGAATGAATTCAAAGGCAACTCATTTTAGACTTATAAAACCATTTAAAGGATTTCTAGGCATACAAAACACACGGTTCCCTGAAGTCTAAAAGTTTGATGCTATATGTACATTCACTAGAACAAATAATTTCAAAATTAACACATAGTGTTGATGTAGCTGAAAATAATGGCAAGATTAAATTTGATTTCATAATATCCCACTGACCTTAAATCCTTTGCTTTTCTGTTGAAAAAGCTATTAATATTATTATAATGAGACAACTGAAAATCAGTAGAGTAGAAAGAACAGCAATGATGATGTAGAGAGTGAAATTCTCATACTCTGCACCTGAAATAGACAACGAATGAACACTCATGGGAGGTTATGAAATTTTACCTGTTAAAACAATTTTGTTATTTTTACATTATTCTTATGCTTGAATAATTACCACAACTAATACATGTTCCTTCATTTGGACCGGTCACAGGAGAGGTAGTGCTATTGATAATATATGAAGTTCTGTCTGTATGTGTGTTAGAAACAGGAGAGGTAGTGCTATTGATAATATATGAAGTTCTGTCTGTATGTGTGTTAGAATAGGTAGTAGATAGCAGACTTTGTTCACAGTGTTCTCCAGTCCAGTGTGGAGGACACTGGCAGGTATTATTGTAGACACATCTTCCTCCATTCATACAGGGAGGACTACATTCTGTGGAAAGAATAATGTAAAGTACAAAATAGAAATAATTAAGTAAACTTTACCTCCATAACATATACAGTTAAGTCCTTGTGGTATTGTACAATTAGAGCACGAGGAGGATGGATTGCAGAAGGAAGTGTGAGAACAAATTTCTCTTTGACACATCACTGAAGCTGCAATTTATAGCCTACAATTAATACTAATGCACAGTTATAATACAGTAACTCACATGTACAGATAATCCCAGCCCACAAAGAGCAAGTACCTTCTGAAGATTGGCAATCATATAGATTTGTATCTGTACCTATACATCCTTCTATTTCTATTCCTCTAGTAATTGTGTAAGGAGGTACAGAACACAGACCTCCTCTGATGGCTTGGAATAAAATACAATACTGAACTTTTATGAGCACAATTGACTAGTTCTACTAAGAGTGCAACTTCAACTATAGCTAAATATATAGTTATAGCCTGAGGTTACTTACCTAATGTTGTAGTGTCAAGATATCCTAACTGGTTACAGGCTACTCTAGCCTCTGTGTCAGTCCATAGTTCTCCTCCACACACTGGCATCCACTGAGTTCCAGGATTTGAGTATGTACATATTTCCAGATAGCCTTCATAACCACCATCTTCTAGCCATATATTTGAACTTCCATTAGTTGTATTCACTCTTCTGATGACATTAACTGAAGGACAATCTTTAAAAACATATCCTTCAATGATAATTTTAAATAAGTTGAACTCTTACTTGCTATCACTTGAAGTACACAATGTACTAAAGCACTCAATAGTGCCACTAAACTGTAGAATTTCAACATTTCAATGAGTAGATTAGGAAGTTCTTTGGTTTTATTTATATTAACTGTTTGCCCCTTTCTGGTTGTTTAGAGTTTCATGATGTCACTGTTTATGTAACACAACTTTTATAATGATATCAATTAAAATTTTATCTATTGAATTAGACTTAGTCAATTTAACCGGTTTAAACACATTTGTATTATAAAATGGCATTTTTTCTTAGTTTAATGACCTATACATGTTTACCTTGATGTTTTGACTTCTGATAATGACTTTGGTAAGCAGTGATAATGCCGGGAAAAGGTCTTATTAAACTAATACCATAGTTGTTGTGGTGTATATAGCAGCAAGAATATTTTTTCTGTTCATTGTTTGGTTATACGAACACTCTAATCCCTAATTAGTTTGGATAAAATTGACTTGGCACTATAATTATAGTAGACAGTAGAGTATGAATATGAAAGTTATTGATGGCCAATATTATGAGCAAACTGTCAGAAATACATTCACCGACTTATGCTACATTAAAATGATGCAATGTCACAGTGGTATTTCCATAATATATAGCTATACTGCAAACGTTATTAATTAAAGAGAACAAAGTGCTGTTTTCTTTTTGCTAGATGAATTCAGACAGTTATTTTTGATTGTTTGATTGAATAAATGCAAAGTATTGGTAGCTGATTTCTCTCACTTTATATTTTTAGGTGAAGTTTTTATCAAGTAATATTTTTAAGCAATCACTCATACAGATAAAAACTTTTCACTTGTGTATTGTAATGCACACATGCTGTTAGAATTACTACGGAATGTTTCTTCGTTTAGACTGGTCACAGGAGAGGTATATAGGGATATTGCTAATATATAAAGTTTTGTCTGTATGTGTGTTAGTATACATAGTAGATAGCAGACTTTGTTCTCAGTGTTTTCTAGTCCAGTGGGAGGACATTGGCAGGTATTATTGTAGACACATCTTCCTCCGTCATACATGGAGGACTACATTCTGTAAGAAGTAAATTTTAACTATAAATAGAAATAATATAGCTATGTAAGCTTCACCTCCAAAACATACAGTGGTGGTATTGTACAATTTGAACACGAGGAGGATGGATTGCAGTAAGAAAAGTCTGAACAAATCACTGTGTGACACAGCACTAAAACTAAGTTTTGGTACTAGTGTGGTTGTTGAAGGTCAGGTAAAAGTATAATCAGAAAAAATAATGGTGTTAAAGTAATATTGATCAAAGGAATCAGAATTTTCCACATACATTAATAAACTAAAAGTCCATCAAAATTCTCATCTGAAGTATCAAATTATCAATTAACTATAAATAGTTATAATTTTTTTTTGAATAAGTGCTTCTTTTTCTTTCCTGTGGTGCTAGATTTTAACAGAAGAAGCTGCAGCTAAAATACAATATAGATAGTATTACTGTCTAATTCCTGCCAAAGCTATACCAAGCACATAGAAATAATTCCAGTGACAGTAAACATTTTCTGTTTTTCTAGGACCTCTTTGACTTATTCACTCTCAAGGAAGACCTTGATTTCATATTTTTATCCAATTCTTCAGAAACATTTTTTGAGAACAATCCAATCAAGATATATATTATGCACATAAGATACATCTACCTGACATTAAAAGCTTTATTACTACTGCTGGAAATATTCATTCAAACAAAGTATAATATTTTTCCTCAAAGTAGATTTTTGTGAATTTTGAGTATGCTGTGCAGTAGTTCTTAATTTACTTCAATACCATTCTATTCTGGGTCAACCTTTTAACCACCAGACTATAGACTTTTTAGACTAGAACGTGGACAAGTTGAAAGTTCTTATCTGTGTGAATGATTGCTCGTTCACTTAAAATAAATTACTTGACAAACAATTCAGCTCAAAATATAAAGTTAGAGTAAACTCTAATTTTTATCCAATTATCTCAAATAACTTTTTCCATGTAGCAGTATATGCTTATAATGTTTGACTACATTTTAGTTAAAGATACAAAAGCTAGTAGTGGCTTATCTGTGTGACCTACTCTAGAATATAAACTCCTTTGCTTCTCCCAAGATCTCGCCACAACTTTCCTGCTCCTGGGTATTTTCTCCTGACTGAACAAGAAGGTGTTAATTCTACTACCACCAGTCTAGAATGCTATCTAAGTATTTACCCATTTAAATTTCCCTAATGTGTAATAAGTGTTTACTGTTATGACAATTATGAGGAATGTTCTATCCTCCTGAATGATATAATGACTGCAATTAACTCTCTTGCAATAACACATGTGATACACCCAATGCAACCTTATAAGAATGACCAATCAAAAATTGGCCAGTAACTTGATACAATTACTCACACAAACATGCAAGCTTGCACTTTAGAAACAAAAATTGCCTTTTTGGGGGATGGGGGGGTTGGGTGGGGGGGGGGGGGGGGGGGGGGGGGGGGGGGGGTGGTGGTGGCAGGACACATATGCCTTTCCCATAATGTCCAGACAACCCCTCCTATGAAACACACAACCTAATTGTAGTAACTCCAAAATTGTCTTTACTTTTCTCACTCACAAACAATCATTCTATGATGGACAGAAAAGGGATGGACCACAACATCCAGCTTAAAGAGTTTATTATTAAAAATAAAAAGTCCCGTTATATTACAATAGTGACAATAAGAAGGAAAACAATAAAGTTAATAATACTCAGTAGTGGCGTAATATTCCAGATTCTCTATTGCTCTCAAATTTATGGTTTTAACAATTTCTTCCTGTAGTTCATGTTGTACTGGTTCTCTGTGATGTGAATCCTCATTGGTTGGATTATCAATATTGTTTCTATTTAGTTGAGTATGAACACCATAAGAAGGATTGGCAGTTAGTGCAGCTTCTTCTAAAGTACTCCTCTTTTTATTTGATTTATGTCTACATTATAATAGATGTATTAATTTTGAGCATATAAGCACATATTTTTATTTTTATTTTAGAGGACCTTGTACTAGGTAAATAAAAACAAAAATGAGCTAAAGGTAAGTTTAAGGCACTATTCCTCATATCACCTGTGTTCAGAGTTATTCTGTTCGGTTATTACGTCCGCTCAGGTTATACAAGTGTTTATTGCACTAGAAACTCGTTACTATGGTATTCAAGCATGAGCAGTACATAATAAAAGTATTGTTCATTGGATACCACAGAATATCACTTATCGTATTGGGCATATTTACACTGGTGTATGCGGCACTTGTGTAAATACTAAGCCAACTAACTGACTTGTGATATTCTCCTGTATCAAATGAGTTATATATATATATATATGCCATAATATATTAACTGTGTAATAATAGCTGAATCGCTTGGTAATAAGTGAACCATTATCAGTAAATAAATTAGGCTACTCATTATCGACTTATAACATTTGCAGGATTTCTAGCCATACAAAACACACTGTGCCCTGTCGACTAAGACCTCATGTTATGTTATGTACATTAATTCACTAGAATCAAATAGAATTTCAATTTTAACACATAGTTTTGATTTAGCTGAAAAATGGCAAGATAAAATTTTCTTTTATAATATCCGATTAACCTTAAAACCATTGCTTTTCCGTTGAAAAGAGCTGTTACTATTATTATAATGAGACAACTGAATATCAGCAGAGTAGAAAGAACAGCAATGATGATGTAGAGAGTAAAGTATTCTGAACCTGAAAAATACAACCAAATGAACACTCATGGGAGGTTATGTACTTCTACCTTGTTAATTTTTTTTGTTTTTTTCACATTATTTTATGTACGCATAATTACCACGACTAATACATGCTCTAATATTGTACAATACCACAAGGACTTAACTGTTATGTTATAGAGGTAAAATTTACAATAAAATATTTCTTTATGGACTTAACATTATTCTTTACAGAATGTAGTTCACCCTTCATGAATGGAGGAAGATGTGTCTACAGTAATACCTGCCATTGTCCTCAACACTGGACTGGAGGACACTGTGAACAAAGTCTACTATCCACTACCTATACTAACATATATACAGACAAGACTTCTCCCATAAGTACTTCTACATGTAATGTGACCTGTATGAATGGAGGAACATGTAGTGGTATGAATAGTTGCATATGTATGACTGAATATGATGGGCTACAATGTGAACTTAAAAAGGTATTATCAATAATTCATCTAGTGTTCATAGTTATTATATATAATGTATTCTTCTAGGGGAATCTCCAGTGCTCTACATCATCATTTCTATCTTCGCTCTCCTGTTCTTTATAATTATACTTATACCATGGTTGCTGCGGTAACACCCATGGATTAAAAGTGATATTTTCCCGGTGATTTTTCCTGGGGCTATGATATTTTCCCGGTGGGGTGTCAAGCGAATTCTTCCGTGTTTCCGGCCCAAAATTAAAATTCAATTAAAATTCAATTGAAGCACGCCAGGAAGTTTACTTTAGCAAGTTTACTTTAGCAAGTTTACTTTAGCATTGTAGCTGCCAGCTGTTATCTCCAGATCTAACTCTACCTGGGCTGCTCAGCAGTAAGCAGTAAAGCAGCTAGCTGTGGTAAATTCCTGTGGTATGAGAGCGGCAGGAGAGTTATATGTGGTAGGGCTGGTCCCATATAGGTGGATATGAGAGAGTTAGTAGTAGCAGCAACTATGGTATAAAACAGTTGTGCCATGGCAACATCCGGGTTATGGAATATCACCGCCCTTATCCCTCGGCTTCGCCCTCAGGATCGGGACGGTTATATTCCATAACCCCTCGTTGGCCATGGCATAACTATTACTTATTATTACTGTTATATTCTCTCTGCTATATCTGAAAGAGAAAAAAAAGGTAATATGCTCAGTAAATAATATTATCTGAATCATACATAAATTATTATTATAACATGTAAGATCAACTGTATTTATTTATTTATTTATTTACTGCTTCCACAGAACACTAAATAATGAAACAAGTGAATATTTGCCTTGTGTTCTTCCCACTCTATCTGAAGATACAACAAAGCCTATATCTGATACAACTTCAGGAAATTCCCAGAATAGTATTGATAATGTCCCAAACAAATTCACAGATCCTATTACTCTAACGTCTCCTGGGGAAAACAAAAATGAAACTGTTTTTATGATACCAAACAACAATATATACACTGGGAACTATGACCTAGTAGGCCCAGTAGAAGAGGATCATAGTACTTTAATAAACAATGGTAACTGCCCTGAATATGAAGAAGTTAATGATTGTCTTATAGAGAAGCCATTAGAGATGCCCTCCATTACACTCAGACCTGACTATCAGCCGCAGGAGTATTCAGAGCTCAATCATGCTTATAAGGAGGAGCAAAAATGTCTCACTTTAGACAGGCACACGAAAGATGGTCAGCTACAACAGGTACACTACTCTAAATTTAATCACAACATGTTCTGTTCATACTCATTCCATCAGACGTCAACACCCGGGTGAAACATACTCCAGTACTTATCACTCTGACAGTGGACATCAAACTACTGAAAGTAAAGATGCTATTTCAGACACTGAAAGGGCAAGAATTGGGAATGAACACTTTCAGAGTGATTCTGATGTGGATAATGACTGCAGTAACAGAAAGCAACATACCAAAGAAGGATTTGAGGCCATGTGTGATAGGGAATTCTTAAGTTTAAAAAATGGATTATCGGAATTAGATTACAAAAGTTCCATGAATTATGACCGTAGCACGTTAAAATATAACCCACAGTACAATTGTAATTAGAAAATATTCCAGCTACAATATTTTTAAGTTTCATAACACTTATACCAGTAACTTTATTTTACATTTATTTATTTACTGTCATATACACTTTTTTTCTTTCAGGAGAAGAGTTAAGGTTAACATTTGAATGGTAGTTTGGTAAGAATCGTAGCATGGAACTTGTGAGGCATAGCAGTAATCACATATCTCTAGCACTTGATCAAGACTACTAGCTTCCATGAGATGAGTCAAAATGGTAATTCTATGAGTGTTGTAGACCTCTGCTTCAAATTTCCCCCTCCCACACACTCTTGAGGCTATTAGTGGGCCATAATATATAGGTTATTCCATGTCATATCAACCAGTAGGAAATAAAAAAGTCCACTACCTTGTCTCAGATTGGTCTAATTTTGTGAGCAATGATAGTATTATATATGAGGATAATAAGTTTTAAATATTTTTCAAATCAAATCTGTTCTCAAGTTATAGGATATTAAGAATTCATGCTCGTTGACCTAACAAGACATGCCACACCCCCTTTTAAAAACCTTTCCCCCTTAATATGTCATGAACTACACACTGTAAAAAAAACTGAAAATTTGTATATTGGTATTATCAATGCTGCTGATTATTATTAAATTATAATCTTGTACTTTGCTCTAATGAATTCAAAATGAGCTTAAAAATATATTTTAAGGGTGTAAATGCTTCACTCCCCACAAAAATTACTTCTGTCAACTCCTATTGGCCTACATTTTTTATATGTTGTCCAACCATAATCAGAGGAGTCTTTTGTTTTATTATGGTTCTAACTATGGTTGATTATGACTATACAATATCTATAATATTATACAGACTGTTTGTTCTCTGATAACACTGTAGTGCACTTCATAGTCAACTATTAGTAGATAATTAACTAGCTACTTTGTTATACGAAATTTTCAAAGGAGTGTTCAATTTTCTTATAACACTTCGACCTGTAACAGTAGGCACAGAAATTTCATATAGCACATGAAAGAGTGGCTACCAAAACTTCCTTCCTCTCTGGCCAAATCAATAAAACTTGACTGTGGATGGCGTCTCATAAAACTAACATTATGTCTGCAGTCATGGAGCATTTTTGTTTGATAATGGCTACACACCACTTTGTGTCATACACAACTGCAATAAACTTCCCAATTCTGACATCACATATATGTAGTAAATGTATAGTATTGTTGATTGTCTGACAGTATAGATGTGTATACTTGGTTTCTAAAGTGTCTGCATGACATTTACTCATTCATATGTGTAGCATATGTATTATTGAAGATTATCTAATGGGGTTTTCTATAAAGCTTGCATGACATATATACTCATGTAACATAGGTATTATTGGAGCTTATCTATCAATAGTACTGATGCTACACCATATGACCACAAGTTGATAAGTCTTGTTTGCATTCTGATATCCCAGATTCTATATATACCTCCATTCTGTTAGATTACCTATCAGTTGAGTTTGTAAATAGACATTGAGATTTCTATAATACATATACACCATTACTTCCACTCTTTGGAGTGTGATATCACTGGGGCCATTACGCTTCTATTTCAGCTACATGCATTGTGTAGCAAGGGGCAGGTCCTACTTTGGACATTGGAAGGTGTTGTTGAGGTCGGTTTGAGAATGTTGCAAACAGGTGCTGGACCTGGTACCCAGTAAAGACTGGAAGGGAGGCTCCTGTGCATAACCAATCCCTTCCTTCCAGTGATGGTTATGGAGGGCAGAGGGTGGGGAGTTGGGCGAGAGCAATCATGAATGGCAAGTTATATTATACACCAACACAAAATAGTGAGACTAGTACTTGAAGATTTGTTACAGTTCAATATAACCAAAGACAAGGATACATGAGTACAATGGAAGAGTCAGTAAATGTAAACAGATTGGATAGATATAGTTACCCATGGCAGTTAACTATACTTCTTATATACCTCGAAGATAAAGCTGCTTTGGATGTATTATAAAGGTGTTTTCATTTCACTCACTCTTTCCGAACATAATATATAGACCAATGTTGTTACAATTACATCAGCAATGTAATCATTATAATTCAATTACATAACTAGTAAAAGTATCATTACAATAACAATTAGTAAATGAGGAGCCTTTATGAAATTGTAATAATTATAGTTACAACAATTACATGTGGTACAAGAAATTTGTATTTATGTAGTTATTTTGCCATAAAGTTATACAATTCTGAATCCGTGATGAATCTTCACAATGTCATAATATAGTGGACTATGCTTTCAAAAATAAGGAGTTTGACGAGTTTATGACTGTCTTTAGGCATAAAAGAACACTTCAATGACATGTCTATATAATTCAGATCATCAACATCCTAGATTTTAATCCCATAAATGGTAGAATAATACCCACACAATATCAAAATACACACATATATATGCATACACACACAAACATGCACATGGTCACACACAAACAAATGGGCCACGTTCACTAAACATTGCACAATACTTCATCTACCTCAATATATTGGCCAAGTCCCCAACTCCAGCATAGTGAGTAAGCAGATAAACACATCTTATACCCTTCTATTTGATCAATACAACTGAAACTCAATTCGAAGTGAGTAAATTTCATACACACCTACTAGGAGGTGAACAAGGGAACCATCCAATCAAAATTAGTTTTTGTGCGCTTCATATAGCCTAGAGCCATAGTACAAGTCAGTTGCACTCCTCTGTTTGGTTGATATGGAATATATGCTATCCTCGGGCCTTTGGCCCTTTAAGTCCAGTACCAACCTACTCGTCATGGTGTAACCTATACATATCAATTAATGAAACAATCACTGAAAATATCATGTTCAGGGGTGGAAAAAGGATACCAACTTGACCCACAAATAACTGACAACCATTGTTTGAAAAAACAATATCAAAATTCTAATAGTCATAATATGTGATAATATAAATATACACAATAACTCTTCATGTACTAGTCACAAATAGTTGCGTAGTAGTCATGAGTCTCTAGTAGGCAGTATCTGCAGTTTATTCGTCTTCTCTTTGTAAGTAGTTTAATTCAAGTTCTGGTTCTCTGTGATGTGTCTCCTCATCAGTAAGGTTATCATTATTGTCTCCTTTTAATTGAGCAGGAATACCGTAAGCAGGATTGGCAGTTAGTGCAGAATCTGCACAAGAACTCTTTTTTTCTTTTGTATATGTTCTACAGCATATTGGATATTATGTATTTTTATATAAATATGTATGTGAATCAATGCAGGAAATTCTAATTATAATCTTTTATAAGGAGAGTAAATTATCTTAATTGTATTCTACTTCTGTGTAGTTGTATCTCAATTTGCTGTTGTAAATTCAACATCCTGATTAATATAACTGCTTAACTGTTTCGTTCATTTAAAGCAATATGCTTAATAGTCAAGATAGGATCCCATTTATCCAACTGCTAATTATGTTAATTTTTAAGTGTGCACTTTAAGGTGCAACTACAACACATTTATCTATGGTATTGCACAAAGGGATAAATGTAATCAGAGTTAGCATGCTATCAACACTAAAGCAAATGCCCAACAAGATTTATTGCAGAATTACATATTATGTTTATTATAATATAACTCACCTTTTTTCTTTTGATATCATTTTATATTTCTTCAAAGTAACAATTAGCACTAATATTATTAGTCAACTGAAGATAGCAAAAGTAGATAGAATAGCAATTATAATAATATAGAGAGTAGAACAATCTGTATCTGAAATATAAATGAAAAATATTCATTGATTCAAAGTTTTTCTATTTCTACTTCATCAAACCTTTCATCCTTTGACAGCTTTCTATACAATGTTCTGATGCACACATGCAGTTAGTTATTGCAGCATATACCTTCATTTAAACAGGTCACTGGGGAAGTAGAGATGTTGCTAACAGATAAAGAACTGTCTGTATGTGTGTTAGCATAGGTAGTAGATGACAAACTTCGTTCACAGTGTTCTCCAGTCCAGTGTGGAGGACACTGGCATTGTAGACACATCTTCCTCCATTTAAACAGAGAGGACTACATTCTGTGGAAAGAATAATGTAAAGTACAAAATAGATATCATTATGTAATCTTTACCCCCATAACATATACAGTCAAGTCCTTGTGGGTTTGATACAATTAGAGCACGAGGCGGATGGATTGCAGTAGTAAATGTCAGAACAAATTTCTCTATAACACATCACGAAAGCTGTAATGTTAAGACTTTGTTTGATTTACTACTTAGTGTTTATACAGTAACTCACATGTACAGATAATTCCAGCCCATATGTGGCATGTTCCTTCTGAAGATTAGCAATCAGTTAGCTTTGTCTCTGTACATACACATCTTTCTATTTCTATTCCTCTACTGATTGTGTTAGGCGGTAGAGAACACAGACCTCCTGTGATGGCTATATAATATGGAGGAATAGTTCATAGAATGTAAAGAGTGTAGTATTGCCAATGCACTTACAATAGCCCCAGTTACATCTGTGTTTATAGCCTGAGGTTACTTACCTAATGTTGTAGTGTTAGGATATCCTAACTGTTTACAGGCTACTCTAGCCTCTGTGTCAATCCATAGTTCTCCTCCACACACTGGCCTCCACTGAGTACCAGTATTTGTGTTTGTACATATTTCCAGATAGCCTTCATAACCATCATCTCCTAGCCACATACTAGAACTTCCATTAGTTGTATTCACTCTTCTTATTACACCAACTGGAGGACAATCTTTAAAGTAGTCGATACATGAAGTACACAATATAATAAAGCACTAAATAGTTCCACTAAATTGTAGAAGTTTAACATTTCAGTGAGTACTTTTGGAAATTCTTTAGTTATATTGTGATTGTACTCCTTTCTAATTGTTTAGAGTTTCATGATGCCACTGCTTAGGTAACATGGTTATATATAACCTAATATGTAACAATCTAATTTTAGAAGTGGCCATATTATTCATCATGTGGAACTCTGTGCTTTAGAAAGTGGTAACCCAGTGCTATTATATTATTGTTGTGGTGAAGACGACAATGAGATTAAAGTGAGTATTTTCGATTGCAAGTACATAAAATAATATTGAAACTGCTTTAAATGTGTGTTTATCATTACTTAATGGAATAGAGTGAATTGATTTAAAGAATCGGACTAAATGAAGCTATTTGTGATAAATATTACTCAATGTTTTTCTCCTTTATTTTTTAGTATTGGGGATATTAAATGTAAAGATTCACTCTGATACCATATTGATACAAAACATGCAGCTTTGTAATTATCAAGAACTTCACCCACCTTAAATGAACACAAAAATGGCACTCAAACTAAACGTAAGTTGAAAACTATAGTTTAAAAATCCAATTCAGTAGGATTAAAATAACAATTAAGACTAAATTCAAGTTCACTAAAACAATGCTACGTAGCTATAATAGTAACTATGATCAGTTTTCATGTAGAGTCGAAAGGTACTCAGTAACTTGCTCAGTCACATGAAGTACACCTACCTAAAATAAAAGAAAAAAAGAAAAAAGAATGCAACAACTAAAAACAACAAAATATTCACACAATTGGTTATTGTGAATATTTTAAATATAATTGGTAACAGAAGCAGCAAACCTAACAGCTTTAATTGTTGAATATGAGACTTCCCTCACTGTACTGAGCTTTGTTTTAACCAACTTTTCTGCTATAGTAATTAGTCTTGCATGTCTTGCATTTGGTTTATTCCTAAGTCTTCCTGAAGTTTTAGTCTAGTTAGTTTTATTATCTGTTGACTTAGTTTTGGTTATCTTCTGTTGATTCTCAAATTTTTCAATAATGGACTCCTTCAAAGTAATACATGTGGTTTATCCCAAACAACTTCAAAAATAACATGTCTCTATGAAATCTTTGGGTATATAATTAAAGTATGTACAGTACTGTATTATTTTATATGTTTAGAAAATGTTTACTAGATGAAATTTTATATTTTCACTTTTAAATGACTCAATTCAAGGTGAATTGGACAATAAAAACTGCTTAGTTATTATCACCTAATCTGCTCTAATGTTTTGTTATAATAGAAAATTGTCATCTAAATATTTAGTTTTTGTTTTTTCATGTTTTCTTCAGATTGTTTATAGTGTTCCACAACAGAAGTAAAATATTCCATAACTATGGGGTTGTGCCTGTTGGCTTTAGTTTTAGTTAACTAAAACAACACTAAGCAATTGTAAGCGTGTGTATAAATACTTGCACATGAAAGACCCATGTTGCGTATATTTGTTGATAGATTATTGTACATTTTATTACATGTAAGTGTACATGCTTGGAAATTGCTGAAGATCTTTACATAAAATAGCCTCTTGATGCATATTTTACTATTTCTTGTGAGTGGTGACAGGCAGCTATAGCTCCACTAAGCAACTATAGTAGTAGTAGAATAATAGTAGCTATTTTCTTAGAAATACAACAACAACAAGTGTCCCTGTAGTTCAAGTTGAATAGATCACTCGCTTTAAAGTTGATTCTTGAAGATGTTTCTCTTTGTAGCTATATAATTTAGATGAAACAAATTTGAATCATTGTGGTTGTAAATGTTAAGACTTGTTAGTGATGAATAAACAGTATTATGAAATTTAATTTTCAGCTTTATTGATCAAATAGAAGAGTATAAGACGTGTTCATCTGCTTCTACTCACTATGCTGGAGTTGGGACTTGGCCAATATAATGAGGTAGAGGATGTATTGCACAATATTTATTGAATGTGGCCCATTCATTTCTGTGTAAGCATGTGCATGTTTGAGTGTGTGTGTGTGAGTGTGTATGCATAAATACTGAGATTTCTGTAATGCATACACGACATTACCTCCATTATTTGGAGTGTAATAGCGCAGTGGCCATTGAATTTCTCTTCCAGCTACATGCATTGTGTAGCAACTAGCAAGGGCCAGGTCCAGTCCTACTTGGGAATCTGGAAAGTATTGTAGAGGTGGGTTTGAGAATGTTGCAAACATGCACTTCCCAAAACAACTAAGGAATCAAGAACATAATACTCTAAGGTGAAAACTGCAGGTGGGAAGCAGTAGCTGCTGGCAGGGGTTAGCGAGGATGTGCTAGCAGGGATTGGTAAGAGATGTGCTGGCAGGGGCTAGCGAAGATGTACTGGCAGGGATAAGTAAGGGATGTTCTGACTGGGGCTAGCGAAGATGTGCTAGCAGGAATCGGTGGAAAGTGTGCTGGCAGGGGCTAGCGAGGATGTGCAGGACCTGGTACATAGTAATGGCTGGAAGAGAGGTTCTTGTGCATTACCGATCCCCTTCCTTCCAGTAATGGTTGCAGAGGGTAGAGGGTGGGGAGGTGTGTGAGAGCAATCATGAATGACAAGGTTAAATTATATAATGTTAATGCAGTACGACGAGTTGATCTATTTTAAGTCATACGCCATTCTATGATTATGTGCTCACAGAAAAGTTTGTACTTAAATTTCATGTGGTTCTGTATATTATATTGGGACAGAATGAGTGAACGATAAAAGCTTTTGAGATAAAATCCAAAGCTTCATCTTGGAGGTATATAAGAAGTATGGTATCACTTTATTGTGTTGGTGTGTAACAAATTCCTATAAAGATACAGCATCAGATTTAAAGAATGTGCTAAATGTAAAACTGCTTTCTAGAAAGGCAAAAGTGTGTATGACAGTAAATAAATAAATGTATTACAATGTCACTGGTAGGTGTTATGAAACATAAAAATATAGTAACTGGCATACTTCCTAATTACAATTGTATAGTGGGTTATATTTTAACGTGCAATGGTCATAAGTCATGGAACTGTTGCCATCTAATTCCAATAATCCATTTTTGGAACTCAAGGATTCCCTATCACGTATGGCCTCAGATCCTTCTTTGGTATGTTGCTTTCTGTTACTGCAGTCATTATCCACAGCAGAATCACTCTGAAAGTGTGCATTCCCAATTCTTCCCACTTCAGTTTCTGAAATAACATCTTTACTTTCAGTAGTTTGATATCCACAGTCAGAGTGATAAGTCACTAGGCTGGAGTAGGTTTCCCCCGGGTGTTGACGTCTGATGGAATAAGTATGAATGGACATGTTGTTATTAAATTTAGAGTAGTGTCCCTGTTGTAGCTGACCATCTTTCATGTGCCTGTCTAAAGTGAGACATTTTTGCTCCTCTTTATATGTATGATTGAGCTCTGAATACTCCTGCGGCTGATAGTCAGGTCTGAGTGTAGTGGAGGGCATCTATACTGGCTTCTCTACAAGACAACTGTTGACTTCTGCATATTCAGGGCAGTTACCATTGTTTATTGAAGTACTATGATCCTCTTCTACTGGGCCTACTAGGTCATAGTTCCCAGTATATATATTGTTGTTTGGTATCATAAAAACAATTTCCTTCTTGTTTTCCCCTGGAGACGTTGGAGTAATAGGATCAGTGTTTTTATTTGGGACATTAACAATACCATTCTGGGAATTTCTTGAAGTTGTACCAGATATAGGATTTTTAGTTGCTTCAGATATAATGGGAAGAACATGAGGCAAATGTTCACTTGTTTCATTATTTCGTGTTCTGTGGAAATAGTAAACAATCAAATCAATAAATTTGATCTTACATAGTTGCAATAATATTAACTTAATCTTACATATACATTACCTCTTTTTTCTCTTGAATGTTTTTGGATATAGCAGAGAGAATATAACAGTAATAATAAGTATAATGAGGAATAGCAGAAAAGCGAGGATAGAAATTATAATGCGTAGCAGTGGAGATACCCCTAGATGAGTACATTGCATATAATAGCTATGAACAGTAGATGCTAAGATTTAATTAACATAACATTGGATGTTCGAATGAGAAAATTGGCTATTATTACAGTAGATGAATTTATTAATAGTACCTTGTTTATTTTCACATTGTAGCCCATCATATCCAGTTATACATGCACAGTTACCATGACTACTACATGTTCCTCCATTCATACAGGTCATATTTCAGGTTGAAATACTCATGGGCAAAGAACTGTCTGTATGTGTGATAGTATAGGTAGTAGATGACAGACTTTGTTCACAGTGTTCTCCAGTCCAGTGTGGAGGACACTGGCAGGAATTATTGTAGACACATCTTCCTCCATTCATACAGGGAGGACTACATTCTGTGGAAAGAATAAATTGTAATTATCAAATAGAAATTACATGAATTTTACCTTCATAACATATGCAGCTAAGTCCTGGTAATATTGTATAATTAGAGCAGGAGGAGGATGGATTGCAGTAGGAAATGCCAGAACAAATTTCTTCCTGACCCACCACTAAAGCTGCATTAGATCTTTATTGAAGTTTATTGCTCAGTTATAATAAAGTTACTCACATGTACAGATAATTCCAGCCCACTTTTGGCAAGTTCCTTCTGAAGATTGGCAGTCACCTAGTTTTGTCTCTGTACCTGCACATCCTGTTATTTCCATTCCTCTACTAATCGGGTTAGGAGGTAAAGAACACAGACCTCCTGTGATGGCTTATATGTGGAGGAATAATACATTAAAATTCATGGAATGCAATTTAGTGTTGCCAATGAACTTACAATAGCCATAGCTAAATCTGTGTTTATATCCTGAGATTACTTACCTAATGTGGTAGTGTTGGGATATCCTAACTGGTTACAGGCTACTCTAGCCTCTGTGTTAGTCCATAGTTCTCCTCCACACACTGGCCTCCACTGAGTGCCGGGATTTGTGTTTGTACATAATTCCAGATAGCCGTCATAACCATCATCTCCTAGCCACATACTAGAACTTCCATTAGTTGTAGTTACTCTTCTGATGACACTAACTGAAGGACAAGCTTTAAAAAAAATTCTTCAATGATATATAATTATTAAAGGAGTTGAACACTTACTTGCTAACACTTGAAATACACAATGTACTAAAGCACATAATAGTGCCACTAAACTGTAGAATTTCAACATTTTAATGAGTAGATCAGGAAGTTCTTTGGTTTTATTTATATTACCTGTTTTCCCCTTCTACTTGTTTGGAGTTTCATGATGTCACTGTTCATGATAACACAACTTTTATAATGATATCATTTAAAATTTAATCTATTGAATTAGACTTAGTCAATTTAACAGAAGCAGTTTAAACACATTTGTCTTATAAAATGGCAGTTTTTCTTAGTTTAATGACCTATACAGTAGAACCTCTCTTATCCTGGCACCTTGGTTTCAAGGGGTGCCTGTATCTCAGATTTGCCCATATCTCAGAATATACACAATTTTTTTTTCACAATTACTACTTATTTAGATTAAAATAATAACTATGTACTAGTATTTTTAGAAAAGTGCTGCAAGCTGAACTGCATTCAAAATAGTGCTGCCAGCTGAACTGCCCATCCAAAAGCAGCTGTATAATTTGCTAGTTGGGATACTTTACCTAACCACAAGGTACATAGCAGCTGTGCCAGGTAGAGGGAGGTGCAACTTGGGAGACCATATAAGGGAGGTTCTACTGTACATGTTTACCTTTATGTTTTGACTTCTGAGCAGGACTTTGGTAAGCAGTCATTAATGCCTGGATATGTCTTATTAAACTAATACCCTGTGGTGTATATAGCAGCAAGAATATTTTTTTCGGTTCATTGTTTGGTTATATGAACACTCCAATCCCTAATTAGTTTGGATAAAATTGACTTTGCACTATAATTATAGTAGACAGTAGAGTATGAATATGAAAGCTATTGATGGCCAATATTATGAGCAAACTGTCAGAAATACATTCACCGACTTATGCTACATTAAAATGATGCAGTGTCACAGTGATATTTCCATAATTATATAGCTATACTGCAAACATTTTTAATTAAAGAGAAAAAATTTAAAGTTGTATGGCATACTACAAACATTGTTGATTGGAGAGAGAAATTGAAGGTTGTATAGCACAAATGTGTTATAAGGTGATATGTTTCTACGTTGTTGTTGTTGGCTTCTTGCTAGATGAATTCGGACTGATATTTTAGATAGTTTGATTGAATAATGCGAAGTATTGGTAGCTGATTTCTTTCACTTTATATTTTTTGGGGAAATTTTTATCAAGTAATATTGGAGCGTGAGGAGGATGGATTGCAGTGAGAAAATTCTAAACAAATCACTGTGTGACACAGCACTAAAGCTAAGTTTTGGTACTAGTGTGGTTGTTGAAGGTCAAGTAAAAGTATAATCTGAAAAAAATGGTGTTAAAGTAATATTGATCAAAGGAAGCAGAATTTTCTACATACATTAATAAACTAAATGTCCATCAAAATTCTCATCTGAAGTATCAAATTATCAATTAACTATAAATAGTTGTAAACACATTTTGGATAAGTGCTTCTTTTTCATTCCTGGTGCTAGATTTTAACAGAAGAAGCTGCAGCTAAATTACAATATATATAGTACTGTCTAATTCCTGCCAAAGCTATACTAAGCACATAAAAATAATTCCAGTGACAGTAAACATTTTCTGTTTTTCTAGGACCTCTTTGACTTATCTACTCTCAAGGAAGACCTTGATTTCATATTTTTATCCAATTCTTCAGAAATATTTTTTGAGAACAATCCAATCAAGATCTATATTATGCACACGAGATACATCTATCTGACATTGTAAGCTTCTATTAGCTATATTATTTAGCACTGCTGGAAATATTCATTCAAACAAAGTATAATAATTTTCCTCAAAGTAGATTTTTGTGAATTTTGAGTATGCTGTGCAGTAAAGAATACAGTTCTTAATTTACTTCAATACCATTTTATTCTGGGTCAAACCTTTTAACCACCAGACTATAGACTTTTAGACTAGAAAGTGGACAAGTTGAAAGTTCTTATCTGTGTGAACGATTGCTCGTTCACTTAAAATAAATTACTTAACAAACAATTCAGCTCAAAATATAAAGTTAGAGTAAATTTGTTTTAATCTAATTTGTATCCAATTATCTCAAATAACTTTTTCCATGTAGCAGATGCTTATAAGGTTTGACTATATTTGTGTTAAAGATACGAAAGCTAGTAGTGGCATATCTGTGTGACCTACTCTAGAATATAAACTCCTTTGCTTCTCCCAAGATCTTGCCACAACTTTCCTGCTGCTGGGTATTTGCCCCCGACAGAACAAAATGTTATTTCCGCTACCACCAGTCTAGAATGCTATCTAAGTAGCTACCCATTTAGATTTCCCAAAAGTGTAATAAGTGTTTACTGTTATGACAATTATGAGGAATGTTCTATCCTCCTGAATGATATAATGACTGCAATTAACTCTCTCTTGCAATAACACATGTGACACACCCAATGCAACCTTATAAGAATGACCAATCAAAAATTGGCCAGTAACATGATACAATTACAAACATGCAAGCTTGCACTTTAGAAACTAAAAGTCCTTCTTTTTTTTGCGTTATTTTTGGGACGGGGGGTGGGGGGGGGGGGGGGGGGGGGGGGGGGGTGGACACATGTGCCTTTCCCATAATGTCCAGACAGCCCCTCCTATGAAACACACAACCTAATTGTAGTAACTCCAAAATTGTCTTTACTTTTCTCACTCACAAACAATCATTCTATGATGGACAGAAAAGGGATGGACCACAACATCCAGCTTAAATAGTTTATTATGAAAAATAAAAAGTCCGTTATATTTACAATAGTGATAATAAAAAGGAAAACAATAAAGTTAATAATACTCAGAGTTAGTGGCGTAATATTCCAGATTCTCTACTGCACTCAAATTTCTGGTTTTAACAATATCTTCTTGTAGTTCATGTTGTACTGGTTCTCTGTGATGTGACTCCTCATTAGTTGGATTATCATTATTGTTTCTTTTTAGTTGAGTATGAACACCATAAGAAGGATTGACAGTTAGTGCAGCTTCTTCTAAAGTACTCCTCTTTTTATCAGATTTATGTCTACATTATAATGGATATATTAATTTTGAGCATATAAGCACATTTTTTATTTTATTTTAGAGGAACTTATACTAGGTAAATAAAAACAAAAATGATCTAAAGGTAAATTAAAGGCACTATTCCTCATATCACTGTGTTCAGAGTTATTCTGTTTGGTTATTACATCCCCTCAGGTTATACAAGTGTTTATAGCACTAGAAACGCATTACTATGGTATTCAAGCATGAGCAGTACATAATAAGAGTATTGTTCATTGGATACCACAGAATATCACTTATCTTATTGGCCATATTTACACTGGTGTCTGCGGCACTTGTGTAAATACTAAGCCAACAGACTTGTGATATTTTCCTGTATCAAATGAGTAATATATATATATATATATATATATATATATATGCCACAATATAATAACTATGTAATAATAGCTGAATTACTTGGTAATAAGTAAATCATAATCAGTGAATAAATTATAAGGCTACTCATTATTGACTTATAACATTTGCTGGATTTCTAGCCATACAAAACACACTGTGCCCTATAGACTAAGGCCTCATGTTATGTACATTAATTCATTAGAAGCAAATATAATTTTAATTTTAACACATAGTTTTGATGGAGCTGAAAAATATAGCAAGATAGAATTTTCTTTTATAATATCCGATTAACCTTAAATCCTTTGCTTTTCTGTTGAAAAGAGCTGTTAGTATTATTATAATGAGACAACTGAATATCAGCAGAGTAGAAAGAACAGCAATGATGGTATAGAGAGTAAAGTATTCTGAACCTGAATAATACAACCAATGAACACTCATGGGAGGTTATGTACTTCTTCCTGGTCCAACCATTTTTTTCTTTTTATATGTACGCATAATTACCATGACTAATACATGTTCCTTCATTTGGACAGATCACAGGAGAAGTAGAGATATTGCTAATATATAAAGTTCTGTCTGTATGTGTGTTAGTATAGGTAGTAGATAGCAGACTTTGTTCACAGTGTTCTCCAGTCCAGTGTGGAGGACACTGGCAGGTATTATTGTAGACACATCTTCCTCCATTCATACAGGGAGGACTACATTCTGTGGAAAGAATAATGTGAAAATCCAAAATAGAAATAATTCATTTATGTAAACTTTACCTCCATAACAAATACAACTTAATCCTTGTGGTATCGTACAATTAGAGCACGAGGAGGATGGATTACAATAATAAATGTCGGAACAAATTTCTCTTTGACACATCAATAAAGCTGTAATTTATAACCTACATTTAATATTAATGCACAGTTATAATACAGTTACTCACTTGTACACACAATTCCTACCCACTTGCGACAAGTTGCTTCTGAAGATTGGCAATCACTGAGCTTTGTCTCTGTACCTGCACATCTTCCTATTTCTATTCCTCTAGTAATTGTGTCAGGAGGTACAGAACACAGATCTCCTTTGATGGCTTGGAATAAAATACAAACACTGAATTTTTAGGAGCACAATTGACTAGTTCTACTGATAAACTTAAGAATGTAACTTCAGTTATATCTGCATATACAGTAGCTAATGGCTTGAGGTTACTTACCTAATCTAGTAGTATAAATATATCCTAACTGGTTACAGGCTACTCTAGCCTCTGTGTCAGTCCATAGTGCTCCTCCACACACTGGCCTCCACTGAAGACCAGGATTTGTGTATGTACATATTTCCAGATAGCCTTCATAACCATCATCTCCTAGCTACATACTAGAACTTCCATTAGTTGTATTCACTCTTCTTATGACATCAACTGAAGGACAATCTTTAAAAACATATCTTCAATGATCATTATTAAAGAAGTTGGACACTTACTTGCTAGCACTTGAAGTACACAATGTAATAAAGCACTCAATAGTGCCACTAAACTGTAGAATTTCAACATTTCAGTGAGTAACAGTTATTTTAGATTGTTAGATTGAATAAATGCAAAGCATTGGTAGCTGATTTCTCTCACTTCAAATTTTTAGGGGAATTTTTTTGTCAAGTAATATTTTTAAGTGAACAAGCCATCACTCGTACAGATAAGAACCTTCAGCTTGTCCACATTCTTGTCTAAACAGCTAGTCTGGTAGTTAGAAGGTTTGATCCAGAAAAAAAATATGGGTATTGAAGTAAATTATGAGCTATACTTTTTTACTGCAACGAACTCAAAGTTCACTAAAATCTACTTTGGGGAAAATATTTCGCTTTGTTTGAGTGAATATTTCCAGCTGTACTAGACAAAAATTTACAATGTCAGTAAGATGTACCTCATGTGCATGATATTATCTTGATTGGGTTGTTCTCCAAAAATACAGGATAAACATATGAAGTCAAGTCCTTCCTTGACAGTGAATAAGTCCAAGAGGTCCTAGAAAAACTGAATTTTTTTACTGTTACTGGAATTATTAGGTACTGTAACTGCAATTTCTTCTGTCTAATCTAACTCAAGGGCAAACTCTAACACAAGGGCAAACTCTAACACAAAAGCAAACTCTAACACAAGGGCAAACTCTAACACAAGGGCAAACTCTAACACAAGGGCAAACTCTAACACAAGGGAAAACTCTAACACAAGGGCAAACTCTAACACAAGGGCAAACTCTAACACAAGGGCAAACTCTAACAGAAGGGCTAACTCTAACACAAGGGCAAACTCTAACAGAAGGGCAAACTCTAACACAAGGGCAAACTCTAACAGAAGGGCAAACTCTAGCACAAGGGAAAACTCTAACACAAGGGTAAACTCTAACACAAGGGCAAACTCTAACACAAGGGTAAACTCTAACACAAGGGCAAACTCTAACACAAGGGCAAACTCTAACAGAAGGGCAAACTCTAGCACAAGGGTAAACTCTAACACAAGGGCAAACTCTAACACAAGGGTAAACTCTAACACAAGGGCAAATTCTAACACAAGGGAAAACTCTAACATAAAGGCAAACTCTAACACAAAGGCTTACTTACAGGAATAAAAAAGAAAGCACTTATCCATTGTTATAATAACTCGATAATTTGTTTCTTCAGATAAGGATTTTGATGGACTTTCAGTGTGTTGGGTTTTGAAAAGTTCTGCTTCTGTTGACCAATATTGGTTTAAACCAATAGAATCGATCCCTCCCTTTCCCCCTCTCTCACTCTCTCTATTTCTATCTCTCTATCCAACAGAGTAGGACGTGGGGGGGAGGGGGTGGGGTGGGGGGGGGGGGGGGGGGAAGGGCCAGGGACCCCAATGGTCGCTACAAATTACTGCCAGCTATTACACTTGATCCTCTAAAGGAAATTGTGAATATGATTGTAATAAAAAGGTATCATTATGACAACTTTCATCTATATCAGCTACCAATACTTTTGCATATATTCCTGGATTCATCTAGCTATAAGGCATATCACCATAGAGCTCATTTATGCTATACAATTTTCTATTTTTTTCTTTCTAATTAGCAATTTTTGTAGTATCAATACAACTTAATTTTTCTCCGTGTTTGCAGTATAGCTATATATCATGGAAAACACTGTGGCGTTGCATCATCTTAATGTAGCAATATCCGTGAATGTATTTCTGACAGTTTGATCTTAACATTGAGCCACCCCATATTTTTCACATTCCTATTCCACAGTTTATGTTAAATAGTGGAACATCAATTTTATTAAGGATTGGAGTGTTCGTATAATGAAATGGTTCGCATAATTAAATTTAACACAATAACAATGAACACTCACACACACACACACACACACACATATATATATATATATATATATAATATATGCACCACAACAACTATGGTATATATATATATATATATATTTAAATAGACTTATCCTGGCATTATGACTGCTAGAGTCCTTTATAGAAAGTTGAAATGTCAAAGTAAGTTGAATCAAACGTGTGTATTGGGTATTAAACAGAGTAACCTGCAATTATTAATGTTTAAACTGCTGCTACTTCGATTTAATTGGCTAAGTCTAATTCAATAACATCAAATATTAGTTGAAATCAGTATAAAAATCATGTTACATACACAGTGACATCATGAAACTCTAAACAACTAGAAAGGGGCACATACACAATATAACAAGAAAATCTGTAAAAGCACTCACTGAAATGCTGAAATTCTACAGTTTAGTGGCACTATTGAGTGCTTTAGTACATTGTGTACTTCAAGTGCTAGCAAGTAAGAGTTCAACTCGTTCAATAATTATCATCATTGAATGATATGTTTTTAAAGATTGTCCTCCAGATGGTGTAATAAGAAGAGTAAATACAACTAATGGTAGTTCTAGTATGTCGTTAGGTGGTGGTGGTTATGAAGGCTATCTGGAAATATGTACAAACACAAATACTGGCACTCAGTGGATGCCTGTGTGTGGAAGAGAACTATGGACTAACACAGAGGGCTAGAGTAGCCTGTAACCAGTTAGGATATTCTAACATTAGGTAAGTACCCTCGGGCTATAAACACAGGTGTAGCTATAGCTACAGTGCACTCATAAGTTATTTTGCTGACACTAAATTGTGCTCTCTACATTTTTATGTACTCCTCCTCCATATAAAAGCCATCACAGGAGATCTGTGTTCTGTACCTCCTGACAATATTAGTAGAGGAATAGAAATAGGACTATGTGCAGGTACAGAGACAAAGCTAAGTTGTTGCTAATCTTCAGAAGGAAGTTGCAACTTGTGGGCTGGAATTATCTGTACATGTGAGTTGCTGTATTTTAACTAAGTAGAAAGTTAAACAAAGTCTTAAAATTACTGCTTTAATGATGTGTCAAAGAGAAATTGCTCTGATCTTTCCTACTGCAGTCAGTTCTCCTTGTGCTCTAATTGTACACTACCACAAGGACTTAACTGTGTAGGTAAAGTTTAAAATCAATTATTTCTTTATGTACTTAACATTATTCTTTACAGAATGTAGTCTTCCTTGTATACTTGCCACTGCCCTCCACACTGGACTGGAGAACACTGTGAACAAAGTCTGTCATCCACCACCAATGCTAACACAAATACAGACAAGACTTTGCCCAGAAGTATTTCTACCTGTAATGTGACCTGTATGAATGGAGGAACATATAGTGGTATTAATAGTTGCATATGTATGACTGGATATGATGGGCTACAATGTGAACATAAAAAAGGTGTTATCAATAATTCATCCTGTGTTTATAGCTACTGTATATAATGTATTCATCTAGGGGAATCTTCAGTTCTCTACATCATCATTTCTATCCTCACTCTTCTGCTCTCCATCATTATACTTATTATTACTGTTATATTATCTCTGCTATATCTGAAAGCATTCAAGAGAAAAAAAGGTAATTTATATAATTTAATAGTATTAGCTGAATCTTCCATAAATTATTATTGCAACTATGTAAGATCAACTTTATTTATTAATTTATTTGTTTACTAAATAGTGAAACAAGTGAACATTTGCCTCGTGTTCTTCCCACTCTATCTGAAGATACCACAAAGCCTATCTGATAAAACTTCAGGAAATTCCCAGAATTGTATTGTTAATTTCCCAAACAAAGACACATATCCTATTACTCTTAATGTCTCGGGGGGAAAACAAAGATGTAATTGTTTTTATGATACCAAACAACAATATCTACACTGGGAACTATGACCTAGGCCTAGTGGAAGAGGATTACCGTACTGTAATAAACAATGGTAACTGTCCCGAATATGCAGAAGTTAATGATTGTCTTATGGAGAATCCATTAGAGATGCCCTCCATTAAACTCAGACCTGACTATCAGCCGCAGGAGTATTCAGAGCTCAATCATGCATATAAAGAGGAGCAAAAATGTCTCACTTTAGACAAGCACATGAAAGATGGTCAGCTACAACAGGGACACTACTCTAAATTTAATCACAACATGTCCATTCCTACTCATTCCATCAGACGTCAACACCCGGGTGAAACATACTCCAGCCTAGAGACTTATCACTCTGACAGTGGATATCAAACTACTGAAAGTAAAGATGCTATTTCAAACAATGAAAGGGCAAGAATTGGAAATGCACACTTTCAGAATGATTCTGCTGTAGATAGTGACTGCAGTAACAGAAAGCAACATACCAAAGAAGGATCTGAGGCCATACATGATAGGGAATTCTTGAGTTAAAAAAATAGATTAGATCGCAATAGTTCCATGAGTTATCACTATTGTACATTAAATATTAAACCACAGTACAATAGTAATTAGAAAGTATGCCAGCTACAATATTTTTATTTGTTAAACTCAGTAATATTATTATTTACATTTAGTTTGGTAAGCATTGTTGTTGGGAATTTGCAAGGCGTAGCAGCAATCACGTATCTCTAGCACCTGATCTAGACTACTTACATCCATGAGATAAGTCAAAATGGTAATTCTATGAGAGTGGTAGGCCTGTGCTACAAATTATCCCCCTCTCACCCAATCCTGAAGCTATTAGTTGGCCATAATATAGAGGTAATTCCATGTCAAATAACAAACCAGTGAAAAATAAAAATTCCACCACTTTGTCACAGATTGGTCTAATTATGTGAGCAATGATAGTATTATAATATATGAGGATAATAAGTTTTAAATATTTTTTCAAATCAAATTTGTTCTCAAGTTATAGGATATTAAAAATTCATGCTCGTTTCCATAACAAGACATGCCACACACCCTTTTAAAACCTTTCCCCCTTAATATGTCATGAACTATACATTGGAAAAAATCTGAAAATTTGTATTGGTATTATAAATGCTGTAGAAGATTATTATTTAAATATAATCTTGTACTTTGCTCTAATGAATTAAAAATGAACTTAAAAATATATTTTAAGGGTGTAAATGCTTCACTCCCCACAAAAATTACTTCTGTCAACTCCAATTGGCCTACAATTTTTATATGTTGTCCAACCATATTTGATCTCTAAAATATCAAAAAATTAGAGGAGTGTTTTGCTGTATTACGGTTCTAACTATGGTTGATTAGGACTATACAATACATACTGTATGTTCTCTGATAACACTGTAGTGCACTTATAGTCAACTATTAGTAGATAATTAACTAGCTATTTTGTGATACGAAATTTTCAAAGCAGTGTTCAATTATCTTATAACACTTCAACCTGTAACAGTAGGCACAGAAATTTCTTAGATCCCGTTGCTATATTGTTACTAGGTGTACTAACTTGGTAAGTGTGCACTATTTTTTGCCTTTAGGTATATGAACTGTGCATACTAACCACCCTTGAGGTATTGCTATTTTTGAGTTTTAGTTTAATAGAATATGCTGGATAAAGCAGGGAGCAGGTTATGTGAGCGAGGGTCTACCACTCTCTCATATCCACCTATATGGGACCAGCCCTATCATATAACTCTCCTGCTGCCGCTCTCATACCGCAGGAATTTACCATAGCTAGCTGCTTTACTGCTTACTGCAGAGCAGCCCACGGTAGAGTTAGATCTGGAGATAACAGCTGGCAGCTACAATGCTAAAGTAAACTTGCTAAAGTAAACTTTCTGGAGTGCTTCAATTGAATTTTAATTGAATTTTAATTTTGGGCGGGAAACACGGAAGAATTCGCTTGACACCGAAAATGCTGATAAACAAAGTTGCTAGTGGAAACTGGGCAGGCCTGGGTAAACAGGATCTAAAATAGTTAGAGCATGCGTGCTTGGGTACTGGTGGATTTAGTGCACAAAGCCCTAGGGCCTTCGGCCCTTGGGCTTCAGTGCACTAAATGCACCAGTACCCAAGCGCTTATGCTCTAACTATTACATATAGCACATAAAAGATTAGCAACCAAAACTTCCTTCCTCTCTGGCTAAAACAATAAAACCTGACTGAATTGATGGCGTCTCATAAAATAACATTCTGTCTGCAGTTATGGAGCATTTTTGTTTGATAATGGCTATGCACCACTTTGTGTCATACACAACTGCAATATACTGCCCAATTCTGACATCACAGAATATGTAGTAAATGTAGTATTGTTGATTGTCTGACAGTATAGATGTGTATACTGGGTTTCTAAAGTGCCTGCATGACATTTACTAGTCGTATGTGTAGCATATGTATCATTAAAGATTATCTAATGGGGTTTTCTATAATGCTTGCAAAACATATATACTCATAGTTGTTTGTGTAACATAGGTATTATTGGAGCTTATCTATCAATAGTACTGATGCTACACATATGACCACAAGTTGAAGTCATGTTTGCATTCTGAAATCACAGTTTCTATACCTTGATCCTATTAGATTATCTATTAGTAGGAGTGTGTAAATAGATACAGTAAAACTTCTATCAACGACCACTCCGAGAAGTGGCCGGCCTCTCTGGAGAGACCAAATTAAGCACGCTGATTGCAACTACAACAAAAATAGTGCATTTATAACCTCTGAGAAGCAACCACCTCTTATTTCCGACCAGCAACCAATTTCTCGGTCCCATCTTGCTCAAAATAACTACATTTACCTCTCAACGAGCGACCAGAGACCACACCTATTGAAAATTGAGATGTGTAGTCACGTGTAAGCTAATAAAAAATAACATACTACACTACTACAGTATCCAATTTTGTCTGGGACAAAAGGTCTTCACTAAATGCTTGCTGAAAATTTGATGCTTTTATTTAATCTGAACAAGAAGTGCAGGAAATAATATCCGGACAGCAAGTGCTACTAGGAAAAATCACATGGCTTGCTACCAAAATAAAGACTGGTGTGGTTTGCTGAAAATACCGCCCAAACAATCCCCGTATTCTTGAAAGTTTGTTTTTTCAGAAAAATGCATCACCAGTAGTAGCACATCCTTATCTAAGTAGATAAATATGGTGGAGAAATAGCTAAGTTAGTTACCAGTAGCTAGCCACAACAAGGCAATTGAGATTTCATAAGAAAATTTTTCTTATAAGATTCTTGTCATCAGGACACCTTTCAGATAGCTACAACAAGACATGCATCAATTAATGAATGTATGTTGAAATTAAATTTCCCTAACTCTTTATCGCAGATAATGACAACATTTACAAAAGAACCTCTGAGAAAGGACCAACCTCGGAGAAGAGACCAAAAGTTCCATCCCAATGTGGTCACTATTCAGAGGTTTTACTGTACTAAGATTTCTATAATGCATGTACATGACAACTTCTACTTTTTGGAGTGTGACAGCGCAGGGGCCATTGCACTTCTCTTCCCACTACATGCATTGTGTAGCAAAGGCCAGGTCCTACTTGGGAAGCTGGAAGGTGTTGTAGAGGTGTGTTTGAGAATATTGCAAATAGGTGCTGGACCTGGTACCCCAGTAAAGACTGGAAGGGAGGCTCCTGAGCATTTCCTATCCCGTCCTTCCAATAATGGTTACGGAGGGCAGAGGGTGGGGAGTTGGGTGAGAGCAATCATGAATGGCAAGGTTAAAAGTGAGACTAGCACTTGAAGTTTTGTTCAGTTCAATATAACAAAAGACAAGGATACATGAGTACAATGGAAGAGTCAGTAAATGAAAACAGATTGGATAGGTATAGTTATACCCATGGCAGTAAACTATACTCTTATGATAAAACTTTGGATATATCATAAAAGGTGTTTTCATTTCACCCACTCTGTCTGAAGATAATAATATATAGACCAATGTTGTTACAATTTCATCAGCAATGTAATCATTATAATTCAATTACATAACTAGTAAAAGTATCATTACAATTACAATTATTAAATGAGGAGCCTTTATGAAATTGTAATGATTACAATTACAACAATTACATGTGGTACAAGAAATTTGTATTTAGGTAGTTATTTTCTCATAAATTCATACAATTCTGAATCCACGATGAATCTTTAGAATGTCATTATAATAGTGAACTAGGCTTTCGAAATTAAGGAGGTTGACAAGTTTATGACTGTCTTTAGGCATAAAAGAACACTTTAATGACATGTCTATTTAATTCAGATCATCAACATCCTAGATATTAATCCCACAAATGGTAGAATACTACCCAAACAATATCAAAATACACACATAAATAAAGAGCATGTGAAAGAGAGAGAATACATCTAATACATCTATATAATAATATGCTTGTGTGTCAGTAACTACGACGATGATTATGGTGTGTATTCATGAATAATTCATGAGCTTTGTATGGTTCGGTAAAGCATCGTTCATTTATGGTAGGTAAAGTATCACCACAATCAGTAGAACGCCGGTGCAATTGATGATGGAAGGTGGCATAGGTTTCAAAAAGGAAGGCAACAGTTTGGAAGAGAAGGTAAAAGGCGATTAATCGTAACTGAAAAGCGAATGAAATCGGCGAGGTAATGGGTGTAGGCTTAAAATGAAAGGAAGAGAAGGCAAAAAGGCAGCGATTAATTATAACTAAAAAGCGGGTGGAATCGACGAGTAAAGGCAGGGGTTAGTTTTCAAAAGAAAGGCTAATGTACGAAATAAAAGACAAAAGTACGAAATAAAAGACAAAAGTTTCTCAGGACAGAAATTCAGAAGCAGGAGAGATAGACAAAGTAAAAGGGGGCTCCATGACTCAAGAAAAAGAGCTGAAGTTAAGAGAGGTGGGTAGAAGAATAGCTCAGATAGTTCAGAAAAAAGAGAGTAGGGAAACTTATGAACCTTGACCAATGGTAGAGAATGATTACTGAGTAAGATAACTTGTGCTACTGCATTCTTACTTTGCAATACGTCAAGTGCCACTATATGCTTGCTAGTATAATTATTATTATAATTTGTACTACATGAAAGTGTCCAATCAGATTGCTCTAGTCGAGGTGAATAAAGTTCATACATACCTACTAGGAGGCGAATAAGGAAACCATCCAATCAAAATTAGTCTTTGTGCTTCATATAGCGTAGAGCCATAGTACAAGTCAGTTGCACTCCTCTGTTTGGTTGGTATGAGATTTATGCTATCCTTGGGCCTTTGGCCCTCTAAATCCCGTACCAACCTACTTGATGAATAATAGTAGCTATTTTCTTAGAATAAAACCACAAACAAGCATCCCTGTAGATCAAGTTGAATAAAACTCTCGCTTTAATATTGATCCTTTAAGACATTGTTTCTCTTTGTAGCTATATCATTTAGATAAAATAAAATTGAATCATTGTGGTTTAAATGTTAAGACTTGATAGTGATGAATAAACAGCATTATAACGTTCAGTTTTCAGTCAGTGTCCCTGTTGTAGCTGACCATCTTTCATGTCCCTGTCTAAAGTGAGACATTTTTGCTTCTTTTTATATGCATGATTGAGCTCTGAATACTCCTGCGGCTGATAGTCAGGTCTGAGTGTAATGGAGGGCATCTCTAATGGCTTCTCTATAAGGCAATCATTAACTTCTGCATATTTTGGACAGTTACCATTGTTTATTAAAGTACTATGATCCTCTTCTATAGGACCTACTAGGTCATAGTTCCCAGTGTATATATTGTTGTTTGGTATCGTAAAAGCAGTTTCATTTATATTTCACACAGGAGATGTTAGAGTAATAGGATACGTGTCTTTATTTGGGACATTAACAATACTATTCTGGCAATTTCTTGAAGTTGTATCAGATATAGGCTTTGTTGAATCTTCAGGTCGAGTGAAAAGAACACGAGGCAAACATTCACTTGTTTCATTATTTAGTGTTCTGTAGAAGTAGTAAACAAATAAACAATCTTACATGTTGCAATAATAATTTATGTACAATTCAGATAATATTATTTACTGAAGCTTATATAAATTACCTCTTTTTGAGAGAGAAATTCATGTCTATTACCTTCTTGCTTTTCACTATTAGGCAGAATACATTTGGGACTAAAATAGGAAAATTAATATATGATGGATACTGCATACAACATTAAATGTGCATACGATACACGAAAGCTTCTTTGTTAGATATTGTAATTATGGAAGGTGTGGGCAATAGGTCATAGTTGGAACTAGACATATCATTACTATGAATGAAAAGTGTATTAGATATGACAAAACTGAACGTTTTTGGACTTGCACAGGATGCAGTAAGACCTTATGCAGACAGAAGATAGGCAAGGATAAAAGTTGGTAATTTTCTTGTTGAGGAGAAGAAGTGAAGACTAATACTTGGCAGTAGTATTGTTTATTCATTCAAGTGTGGTCCTGTTAACAATTGTTGAATAGTGCTTGGTGTGTTATTGTTAATTGATTGAATAGTGTGGTGTATCATGTGCTTATTGCATCATGTGAGTTGTTGTATATTACCTGTCATAACAGGTTATATACATTGTTGTATATCACCTGACAAAACTGACATGTGATACATGTCAGTTATGTCAGTTCTGTCAAAGTCCCTGTTTGTTGTGCTTGTCTTTTGTATTAAGAACTTACAATAATATATCTTTCAAAAAACTTGTGCAGAACAGCTAGCCACACCAGTGAATACAACTTCCTGGGGAGAATAGTTAGGCAGAAGCATTTGTGCCCCTATGCAATTCCCCCACAGACACTGAACCTATAGGGAAGGATTACTGATGAACTTACAGCTGTAGTGATTATATCAAGTTGTTAGTAACAACTAAAACACTAAATGTAAAGTCTCACTATGATAGCATAGTGGTTACAATTCATGCAGCTTCGTATAGGGTATTAAAACTGAATTTCGCTCACCCTAAAATAACACAAATAGCAACTTATTATTAAAAATAAACTTGGGTTAAAAACTATCGCTAAAAATGTTGAGTCATTATGAAAAAGCAACAACTACTAAATTCAAATTCACTAAAACAACACTAGATAGCTATAACAGACATTAATTTGCCAGCCTTCATGTAGAGTCATACGGAGTGCTCTGTAACATGTTGTTGGTGATTACCTGATGATATGGATGTGTTAAAATACTGGGTTTTCTAAAATGCCTACATGACATTTACTTGGAATCTTATGTGTAGCATTAGTATTTGGTGATTACCTAACAATATGGAGGTATATATAAATAGAAACGGAGATTCAAATGCAAACATGAAATCAACTTGTGGTCATATGAGTAGCATAAGTATTATTGAGAATTATCTATTAGAAGGGGTGTATAAATAGATACTGAGATTTCTATAATGCAAACACGACAATACCTCCACTCCTTGGAGTGTGATAGCGCAAGGGTCATTGCACTTCTCTTCCAGCTACATGCATTGTGTAGCAAAGGCCAGGTCCTACTTGGGTATCTTGAAGGGATTGTATAGTAGAGGGTGGGTTTGAGGCTGTTTGCAAATATACACTCCCCAAAACAAATAAGGAATCGGGAAGGTATTAACTGCAGGTGGATCAAGTAGGGAGGGAAGCAGTGGCTGCTGGCAGCTCAGTAACATGTTGGGTTCCATGAAATACTGCTACCAAGAGACTGAAAACAAATGAAACATTCCAAAATTGGTTTTCGGAATAATTTTAACATAAGCAACTGCAACAACAAGCAAACCCCACAGCTTTAATTGTTGTAACATGAGACTTCCCTCTCTGTACTAGTCTTTGTTGTAACACACTTTTCTGCTACAGTAATTGGTCTTGCATATCTAATGATTTTAATGTCAACAATGGCCACATTTTGACTACATCATTGCATCTCTGTATTTAACTATAGCCAATACTTTTAAAAGTGAATCCTACTAACTGTTTCTGAAATTTACTTTCATAGTACATGTGGTACCAGGTGGTAGAGGTTGATCAGGTGGTACAGTGTTGTATTACTTGGTACAATGTTGCATAACTTCTGTGAATTGAAATGACTTTGATGGAGTTGTTTATAATAGTCTTTTCAAGTGTGCAACTCTAATAAGTAGTAGTAGTACCAATATTGGGAAGAGTATATACCTGTAATGTTTAAGAAACTTTGGCAATGTAGTGGTTACCATGTGTCATTTGGAATACTGTGAGACACAATTGGCTAGTGGTAGCATTCCAACTCAGCTGCACATAAAACTGTCAACACTAACAAATGGATACAAAAGTATAAGACAATACAGCTAGCTACTGACAGATATAGTGCGCTGTTATATTAGCGTTTACTAAAGTTGAAATAATATTTGCATAGTCAAACTTCTTTGTTTTGCTGGCCCTTTGCATTTTACGTCGTTTTTAAATGACTTCATTTTGAATAAATTGGTAAGCTATGAATTATGTGTGCTTCTAATCCTGTAGTGCTGATAGATACTTTAGTGTATGTGTGTCTGTGTTGGTGTGCATTATAAGGAATGAATTTTAAGGGCTCAATTATATGTATTTTGTTATTGATGGTGACTATATTCTGGCACATCTAAGTGTACATGCTGGAAAAATGCTAGGAAATTTTTACATTAAATATCCTTTATGAGTGCAGGTGCTTAATGAATTACAGACACAATACAGAAACTATCACTTAGCTATATACTATTCCTGTGAGTGGTGACAAGTAGCTTTTACTACTGAGAAATTGTAGTATAGTAGTATTTTAGAATAAAGAAACAATGAGTGTCACTGTAAACAGAGTTGAATAGAAATATCACTCTAATGTTGATCCTGTCAGTATATTTGGTTGCTATATAATTTATAGGTAGTTGTTATGTCGAAAAAAAAGGACAAAGTTGAATCATAGAAGAGTTTTAAGTCATTTTGTCCAAATTATTTTACTTGTGTCTAAAACAGTATTTATTTATATAGGTAATAATATTACCTATATACATTAATACAAGCATTTTGAATCTATATTGGTATGGTTTTATTTTAAATAAGTTTAGGAATGATAAGCTACTACATACTGATTGTTTTTAATGATCTTAATAACCATTTCCACTTGAGATAATATGCTGCAAGTGGCTTTTGCAACATTTGCAATATTTTTTTCAAACGATTGCAACAGTGAATATAAAAGGTTAATCTTTAGGAAAATAATGTATTAGAAAAGGGAAGCTGGGATATATCGGGCTAAATGTTATACTAATTAGTGATGAATTAATGGAAGTATAATTGTAGTTCTATTAAGTTGCTTTAAGAAAGAAGAATACCGAAACAAAACAATGGTTTAGCTCGAACTATGGATATAAAATTATTACAATGACTGAAACAACTGACATTAGATTTGTCAAACCACTTAGCAAATTTTATGCTGAACCTTGGTCACCAGATTTTACAGTATTCATTCATAGGTCACTAGTTCTCACAGCTCTTTGAGAAAGAGGGAACCATTAGCTAATCATTATTACTTGGTGCTAACTAACTTACTGCATTATTATCATTTTTCAGTTTTATTGATCTACGACTGAACTGAGGTTGGACCTGGTTAATGTAATGAGGTAGATAGTATTGCACAATAATTAGTGAATAAGGCACATTTGTGTGTGTGTGTGTATGTATGTGCATGTTTGTGTATGTGTGTGTGTGTGCGTGTGTGCATTTTGATGACTTCTTACTATGATTGATTTGGGATTATGTTGATAAGGTGAATTGATTAAATATGTCATTGAAGTGTTCTTTCATGTCAACATTGTCAGAAACTTATCTATTTCATTTTGAATGCCTAGGTCAACTATATGACTATATGATACAATTCTATCATCATATAAGTTAAGAGTTGCAAGCTTTTTTGTGTGCAAATAACTGCTTCTCTGAAGTGTAAGAAAAGAGAGGGAAGGAGAGGGGGGAGGGGGCTATCTTCTTACACTACCACTTGTGCAAATTCACCAGCATGTATTTGAAGGTGATTATGTAGTGGGCATAAGTCTATGAGTAACATGGTTTAAGGTATTTGTATTATCTCCAGCTTTATAAATGTATACGGTTATGAATTGTTCATTTACGATACACCTTGATTAAGCAATTAAATGTTTGGCTATTTATAGTTATAGTATTTACACTTCCTGGCTGGAGAACTACTTCCTTCCTGGAGGACTACTTCCTGCCAGGAGGATTACTTCCTGCCATATGTCTTACTGTAACTAAAGTTGGCTGTCAGCTTAGCCTCTTCCAGATCCATTCATTGGTTGGTTCATGGCAGAGTCATGGAAAGACACTTTAGATGCAGAGTTGTAAATAAACAGACTTTATCTCTAATTAGGTGCTACTGTAGCAATAGTGAGAGTGTCTGCAGTTAACTTTATTTAAAATTCTCATCACTGCATCATTCAGAAATGTGTTGCAAGTATGAAACACTTTTTGATTTTTAAAAAGTAATTTTTATTGTTGTGCACAAGTCAATCTGCTTTGAGAATAAAACTAACTCACACAGAAATGTTTTGTGAGTATATACTTCAATTACATGTGCAAGTTGGGACAGAATGAGTGAATGATGACACCTCTTCAGATTAATGAAAAGCTTCATCTTCGAGGTAAGAAGCATGGTTTCCTGTCATGGGTAACTATATTTATCTAGTTCACTTTTACCAACTATTCTATAGTACTCGTGTATTGTTGCTTGTTTTTATAAAAAGTACCTGCAGCTAATCTTCAGATAGATTTTCACTAATTTAGGTTAAGTGAAATAATATTCTTTAGTACAACTTAAAAATATACAACATCAGAATTCAAAAAAGTGTGTGCTAAATGTAGTATTGTGTTCTTAAAATAGATTATATGCAATGAAAGAAATAAGTAGACATGTGGTAAGAGTTAAAGGACATTATTGCAGCTGGAATATTTTCTAATTACAATTATACTGTGGGTTATATTTTAACGTGCAATGGTCATAAGTCATGGAACTCTTGCCATCTAATTCCAATAATCCATTTTTGGAACTCAAGAATTCCCTATCATGTATGGCCTCAGATTCTTCTTAGTTATGTTGCTTTCTGTTACTGCAGTCATTATCCACAGCAGAATCACTCTGAAAGTGTGTGTTTTCAATTCTTCCAATTTCAGTTTCTGAAATAGCATCTTTACTTTCAGTAGTTTGATATCCACTGTCAGAGTGATACGTCTCCAGGCTGGAGTATGTTTCACCCGGGTGTTGACGTCTGATGGAATGAGTAGGAACGGACATGTTGCAATTAAATTTAGAGTAGTGTACCTGTTGTAGCTGACCATCTTTCATGTGCCTGTCTAAAGTGAGACATTTTTGCTCCTCTTTATATGCATGATTGAGCTCTGAATATTCCTGTGGCTGATAGTCAGGTCTGAGTGTAGTGGAGGGCATCTCTACTGGCTTCTCTACAAGACAATCATTGACTTCTGCATATTCTGGGCAGTTACCATAGTTTATTAAAGTATTACGATCCTCTTCTACTGAGTCTACTAGGTCATAGTTCCCAGTGTATATATTGTTGTTTGGTATAATAAAAACAGTTTCATTTTTGTTTTCCCCAGGAGATGTTGGAGTAATAGGATTTGTGACTTTATTTGGGACATTATCAATACTATTCTGAGAATTTCCTGAAGTTGTATCACTTATAGGATTTGTTGTATCTTCAGATAGAGTGGAAAGAACATGAGGCAAACTTTCACTTGTTTCATTATTTAGTGTTCTGTGGAAGCAGTAAACAAATAAATAAATAAAGTTGATCTTACATGTTGCAATAATAATTCATGTATGATTCAGATAATAATTATTTACTGAAGCTTACACATTACCTCTTTTTTCTCTTGAATGCTTTCAGATATAACAGAGAACATACAACAGTAATAATAAGTATAATGAGGAGGAGAAGAAAAGCGAGGATAGAAATGATGATGTATAGCAGTGAAGATTCCCCTAAATGAGTACATTATATATCACAGCTATGAACACTGGATGAGTTATTGATAATACCTTTTTTATGTTCACATTGTAGCCCATCATATCCTGTCATACATATGCAACTATTAATACCACTGCATGTTCCTCCATTCATACAGGTCACATTACAGGTAGAAATAATTCTGGGCATAGTTCTGTCTGTATGTGTGTTAGCATAGGTAGTATATGATAGACTTTTTTCACAATGTTCTCCAGTCCAGTGTGGAGGACACTGGCAGGTATTATTATAGACACATCTTCCTCCATTCATACAGGGAGGACTACATTCTGTGGAAAGAATAATGTTAAGTATATAATAGAAATAATTCATGTGAGTAAACTTTACCTCCATAACATATACAGTTAAGTCCTTGCGTACAATTAGAGCGTGAGGAGGACTGATTGCAATAGGAAATGTCAGAACAAATTTCTTTTTGGCACATCACAAAAGCTGTAATTTAAGACTTAGTTTAATTTACTGCTTAGTGATAATACAGTAACTCACATGTACAGATAATTCCAGCCCACTCAGAGCAAGTACCTTCTGAGGAGTGCTGGCAAACACTGAGCTTTGTCTCTGTACCTGTACATCCTTCTATTTCTATTCCTCTAGTAATTGTGTCAGGAGGTACAGAATACAGACCTCCTGTGATGGCTTCAAATAAAATACCAATACTGAATTTCTCTAGGAGTACAATTTACTAGTTCTACAGATAAACTTAAGAGTGCAACTTCAAATAGTTATAGCCTGAGGTTACTTACCTAATGTTGTAGTGTTAGGATATCCTAACTGGTTACAGGCTACTCTAGCCTCTGTGTCAGTCCATAGTTCTCCTCCGCACACTGGCATCCACTGAGTGCTAGGATTTGTGTATGTACATATTTCCAGATAGCTTTCATAACCATCATCTCCTAGCCACATACTAGAACTTCCATTAGTTGTATTCACTCTTCTGATGACATCAACTGAAGGACAATCTTTAAAAACATATCATTCAATATGATAATTATTAAATGAGTTGAACTCTTACTTGTACTTTCTGTAAGTAGTAAATGTTAAAAATAATATAACTATGTAAGCTTCACCTCCAAAGCATAAACAGTTGTGGTATTGTACAATTGGGGTATAAGGAGGATGGATTGTAGTAAGAACAGTCTGAACAAATCACTGTGTGACACAGCACTAAAGCTAAGTTTGGTACTAGTGTGGTTGTTGAAGGTCAAGTAACAGTACAATCTGAAAAAATTGGTGTCATAACCTCAAGACTGTGGTCATTTTGTGTACTTAATTTCCATTGTGGTTTTGTGTGTGTCTACTTCCTGTATGTATCATTAATAAAAGTCACTTGTTTTTGTAGTCACTTTTTGTTGTATATATGAATTAATAAGTTGTTACAATTGGTGTTAAAGCAATATTGATCAAAAGAAGCAGAATTTTCCGCACACCAATAAACTAAAAGTCCATGAAAATTCGTTTTTTTTAAAATTCCTGTGGTGTTAATTTTTAACAGAAGAAGCTGCAGTTAAAATACTAGTACTGTCTAGTTCCTGCCAAAGCTATACCAACCACATAAAAACAATTCCAGTGACAGTAAAAATTGTCTGTTTTTGTAGGTCCTCTTGGACTTATTCACTCTCAAGGAAGGATTTTTTATTCAATTCTTCAGAAATTTATTGAGAACAATCCAATCAAGATCTATATTATGCACATAAGATACATCTACCTGACATTGTAAGCTTATGACTAGTACAGCTGGAAATATTCATTCAAACAAATATAATATTTTTTTTCAAAGTAGATTTTTGTGAATTTTGTGAGTATGCTATGCACTAAAACATGCACTTTTTCACACACAAACAAATGGGCAATATTTACTAGACATTGGGCAATACTTCATCTACCTCAATACATTGGCCAGGTCCCAACTCCAGCATAGTGAGTAAGCAGAGAACACATCACTTCTATTTAATCAATAAAACTTAGCAATTCTTAACATTTATAACCACAATCAGTGGCAGAGCACTTGTGTGTTAAGCAAGCAGTCCTGGGTTCGATTCCCGGTGGCAACCAAATATTTTTAATTCTGTAGTGCTTAAAAAAAAGCATGTGAAAAAGAGAGTATACATAATACATATAATTTTTACTATGGTTCGTTCAAAGTGTCCAATCAGATTGCTCAATTCGAGGTGAATAAATTTCATACACTCCTACTAGGAGGTGAATAAGGGAACCATCCAATCACAATTAGTCTTTATGTGCTTCATATAGCCTAGAGCCATAGTACAAGTCAGTTGCATTCCTCTGTTTGGTTGGTATGGGATTTATGCTATCCTCGTGCCATTGGCCCTCTAAATATTATGTTCAGGAGTGGAAAAAGGATAACAAACTTGACTCACAAATAACTGACATCATTCACAAACTATTGTTTATGATTGAAAAAATACAATAACAAAATTCTAATAGTCATAATATGTGATAATATAAATGTACACAATAACTCTTCATGTACTAGTCACAAATAGTTGCGTAGTAGTCGTGAGTCTCTTCTTCATTCATGTAGGCAGTGTCTGCAGTTTCTTCATCTTCTTTTTGTAAGTAGCTTATTTTAAGTTGTTCTGGTTCTCTGTGATGTGTCTCCTCATCAGTAAGGTTATCATTATTGTCTCCTTTTAATTGAGCAGGAACACCATAAGCAGGATTGGCAGTTAGTGCAGCATCTTCACAAGAACTCTTTTTTTCTTTTGTATATGTTCTACAGCATATTGGATATAATATGTATTTTTATATAGATATGTATGTGAATCAATGCATGACATTCTAATTATTATATTCTACAAGAAGAGTAAACAAGATAATATGTGTCTAATTTTTCCTGTTTGGTAGCATAAAATCAGTTTCATTTTGTTTTCCTGAGGAGATGTTGGAGTAATAGGACCTAGTATTTATTTGGGACATTATAAATACTATTCTGGGAATTTCCTGAAGTGGTATCAGATATAGAATTTGTTGTGCATTCAGATAGAGTGGGAACAACACAAGGCATTTTTCCACTTGTTTCATTATTCAGTGTTCTGTGGAAGCAGTAAGTAAATAAATAAATAAAGTTTATCTTACATGTTGCAATAATAATTCATGTATGATTCAGATAATATTATTTACTGAAGCTTACATACATTACCTCTTTATTCTCTGGAATGCTTTCAGATATAGCAGAGAACATACAACAGTAATAATAAGTATAATGAGGAAGAGCAGAAAAGCGAGGACAGAAATGATTATGTATAGCAGTGAAGATTCTCCTAAATAAGTACATTATATATCATAGCTCTGAACACTGGATGAATTTATATCTAATACCTTTTTTATGTTCACATTGTAGCCCATCATATCCTGTCATACATGCACAATTATTATTACCACTACATGTTCCTCCATTCATGCAGGTCATATTACAGGTAGAAGTACTTCTTGGCAAAATCATGTCTGTATGTGTGATAGTATAGGTAGTAGATAGCAGAGTTTGTTCACAGTTTTCTCCAGTCCAGTGTGGAGGACACTGGCAGGTATTATTGTAGACACATCTTCCTCCATTCACACAGTGAGGACTACATTCTGTGGAAAGAATAATGTTAAGTCTATAATAGAAATAATTCAGGTGAGTAAACTTTACCTCCATAACATATACAGTTAAGTCCTTGTGGTATTGTACAATTAGAGCATGAGGAGGATGGATTGCAGTGGGAAATGTCAGAACAAAGTTCTCTTTGACACATCACTAAAGCTGTAATGTTAAAATTATTTTAATTTTACTGCTTAGTGATGATACATTGACTCACATGTACAGATAATTCCAGCCCACTCGTGACAAGTTCCTTCTGAAGATGGGCAATCATCTAGACTAGTCTCTGTACCTGCACATCTTCTTACTTCTATTCCTCTACTAATTGTGTTAGAAGGTAAAGAACACAGACCTCCTGTGATGGCTTATATGTAGAGGAATAAATAATACAGTGAAATTCATGGAGGGCACTTTACTGTCACCAATGAACTTACAATAGCCATAACTAAATCTTAGCCTGAGGATACTTACCCAATGTAGTAGTGTTAGGAGATCCCAACTGGTTACAGGCTACCCTAGCTTCTGTGTTAGTCCATTGTTCTCCTCCACACAATGGCCTCCACTGAGTGCCGGTATTTGTGTTTGTACATATTTCCAGATAGCCTTCATAACCATCATCTCCTAGCCACAAACTAGAACTTCCATTAATTGTATTTACTCTTCGTATTACACCAACAGGAGGGCAATCTTAAAAACATATCATTCAATGATAATTATTAAATAAGTTGAACTCTTACTTGCAAGCACTTGAAGTACACAATATAATAAAGCACTCAATAGTGCCACTAAAGTGTAAAATTTCAACATTTCAGTGAGTATTTTTGGATATTCTTTGGTTATATTGTGTATGTGCTTCTTTCTAGTTGTTTAGAGTTTTATGATGTCACTGTTTATGTAACACGACTTTTAGATGATTCCAATTAAAATTTGATGTTATTGAATTAGACCTAGCCATTTAATTGGGATAGATACATGTAGTTGTTTAAAGTAGTGATTTTATTTAACTCTTGTTTGTAGGCTTCTTTAAACAACCCAGAATTAATGAAAATTGGCTATAACTGGGGATTTATTCTACTCAGTTGTGCAGGAGTAAATTTATTTTGAAAAATGGGGAGAGAGAAAAAAATAAATGTAACTGACCATCTAAATGTGGAATACGTATTTTATAAAGACTTAGCTTATACACATATGGAAACACACACACACACACACACACCACTATTTGACATAATGTCAGATATTATTTATTAAAATTACAATAATTAATGTATTATGTCATAGTTAATGTTACCCAAGATATGGGAGCTATGGGTTCCTCACCCCCCCTATCAAATTATCAATTAACTATAAATAGTTATAAACAAATTTTGGATAAGTGCTTCTTTTTCATTCCTGTGGTGTTAGATTTTAACAGAAGAAGCTGCATTTCATATTTTTATCCAATTCTTCAGAAATATTTTTTGAGAACAATCCAATCAAGATCTATATTATGCACATGAGATACATCTATCTGACATTGTAAGCTTCTATTAGCTATATTACTAGTACTGCTGGAAATATTCATTCAAACAAAGTATAATATTTTTCTTCAAAGTAGATTTTTGTGAATTTTGAGTATGCTGTGCAGTAAAAAATACAGTTCTTAATATACTTCAATACCATTTTATTCTGGGTCAAACCTTTTAACCACCAGACTATAGACTTTTAGACTAGAAGTGGACAAGTTGAAAGTTCTTATCTGTACGAATTCGTTCACTTAAAAATAAATTAATTGACAAACAATTCACCTCAAAGTATAAAGTTAGAGTAAGCTTGTTTTAATTTAATTTTTATCCAATTATCTCAAATAATTTCCATGTAGCAGTATATGCTTATAATATTTAATACATTTGTTCTAAAGATACAAAAGCTTTTAGTGGGATATCTGTGTGACCTACTCTAGAATATAAACTCCCTTTCTTCTCCAAAGATTTTGCCACAACTTTCCTGCTGCTGGGTATTTGCCCCTGACTGAACAAGAAGGTGTTATTCCACTACCACCAGTCTTGAATGCTATCTGAATAGCTACCCATTTAGATTTCCCAAATGACAATTATGAGGAATGTTCTGTCCTTCCCAATGATATGATGACTTCAATCAACTCTCTCTTGCAATAACACATGTGCCACACCCAATGCAACCTTCTAAGAATGACCAATCAAAATATTGGCCAGCAACATGATACAATTACTCACACAAACATGCAACCTTGCAGTTTAGAAATATAAATGGCATTATTTTCTGGGGTGTGTGTGTGGGGGGGGGGGGGGGGGGGGGGGGGGGGGGAGGTGGGGGGAGGACATATATGCAATTCCCATAATGTCCAGACAGCCCCTCCAAACGCACAACCCAATTACAGTAACTCCAACAGTATCTTTAATTTTCTCACTCATCACAAACAGTCATTCTATGATGGACAGAAAAGGGATGTACCACAACATCTAGCTTAAAGTGTCTATTATTAAAAATAAAAAGTCCTGTTATATTACAATAGTGATAATAAGAAGGAAAACAATGAAGTTAATAATACTCAGAGATAGTGGCGTAATATTCCAGATTCTCTACTTCACTCAAGTGTCTGGTTTCAACAATATCTTCTTGTTGTTCAAGTTGTACTGGTTCTCTGTGATGTGACTCCTCATTAGTTGGATTATTATTATTGTTTCTTTTTAGTTGAGTATGAACCCGTGCAGCTTCTTCTAAAATACTCCTCTTTTTATCAGATTTATGTCTGCATTATTATAGATATATTAAATTTGAGCTTATAGCACATGTTTTGTTTTATTTTAAAGGACCTTATACTAGGAAATTAAAAACAAAAATGAGCTAAAGGTAAGTTTAAGGCAATATTCCTCATCACCTGTGTTCAGAGTTATTCTGCTGGGTTATTAAGTCCCCTCAGGTTATATAAGTGTTTATAGCACTAGAAACTTGTTACTATGGTATTGAAGCATGAGCAATACATATTATCAGTGAATATCACTCATCTTATTGGCCATATTCATACTGGTGTCTGCGGCACTCGTGTAAATCTATAAGCCAACAGACTTGTGATATTCTCAAATGAGTAATATAATTATATATATATATATGTTATACTTTGAATACTGCAAAATATCACGAGTCTGTCGGATGTATTGGGACGAGTGCCGCAGGCACGAGTGCTAATACCCCGATCAGACGAGTGATATTTTCGCGTATTCAAGTATAACATATTTATCATGTACGCATGCGCAAACTTAATCTTAGCAACGACAATTTTTCTGAAGCTGAACCAGTAAGCTAACGTTGTTTATTTCATTACAGGATTTTTTTTGATGACGAAGTTCTTGAAATGATTGAGAAACAATCTGAATATCTCCAGAAACTCCCTATAGAGCCAACTGTTGCTAATACAGTCTATACGGACAAACGGAGGAAACTAAGCACGTAGAAGAAGCATCTTCTTCTGTGTGTTTGGACGATGAAATGTTTGTGGACCACTCCCAACAATATATCTCCGTGTCCCTTACGTATTTTTGAAAAGTTTCTTCAAAAGCGTCCAGTTGAAATGTGCAAATCGGAATCCCCATTTTATCTGGCTGTGAACTACAATTACTCCAATGATGACATTTGGTACAAAAAACAGAAGATGGGGAAGGATAGAATCAATACAATAATGAAAAGGATGGCTGCAAGTGCTGGATTGTCTGGGGGAAAAAAAAATCATTCAGCTCGAAAAACAATGGTTACTTGTCTTACCAAGAATAGTGTACCAGAAACACAGATAATCCAACTAACTGGGCACAAAAATCTACAAAGTTTAAATAGCTATAAAAAAGCATCATTACAACAGCAAAAGGAAATGTTTCATGTCTTGAGCTCATACAAGAAGTCTGAAACTAATCCATCTTCTTCATACCCTACAACACCATCGAGTGGTACTGTGAACCAAGATTTAAGTGCTCAGTTCTACTTTGCTGGAGCAGCAATCACCAATTGTACAATTTTTCCTACAGCAACACTAACACAAAGTTTCACCACAATGTCCGCTGCACCTAATGACACACAACCACAAATGAAGTGATTTACAATTCATACATACCTACATAACAATAGACAGATATATCAAATTAATGTATTATTATTAAGATTTAACAAAAAACTTAAAAATATAAAATTAGCCTAAGGGGACGCAATAACACTTGTTAGAATGCCCAAGGGGACGCAATATGGGAAAATATTGGGGTAGTTTCATTTGTATTAATCTCTATGGGAGTACTTGAGTTCAGTACATGATTTAACAAAAAACTTAAAAATATAAAATTAGCCTAAGGGGACGCAATAACACTTGTTAGAATGCCCAAGGGGACGCAATATGGGAAAATATTGGGGTAGTTTCATTTGTATTAATCTCTATGGGAGTACTTGAGTTCAGTACATGATAAATAATACTTATTATGAGTCAGAGTGTGATATGGAGAAATATTTCATGAGCAGGATAATTTATTTTCCTGAGCCAGAGTCGAGTGAAAATAAAACCTGAGAGTGAAATATCTCGCCATAACACTCTGACAAGTGTAATAAGTAGTTTATTCCACACTAAGCGCGGGGGTGCTAACTGGTGCTAGCATGGGGGTGCTATCACGGGCTAGTAGGGGTGTTTAATGGTGAGCTAGCAGGATCTAGCAGGGGTGAGCTAGCAGGGTCTAGCGGTGGTGTGCTAGCAGGATCTAGCAGTGGTGCGCTAGCAGGATCTAGCTGGGGGGTGCAGGACCTGGTTCCAAGTATTGGCTGGGAGGGAGGCTCCTGCGCGTTACCAATCCCCCTCCTTCCATTAATGGTTACGGAGGTTTATCTGGGTAGGGAGGGGAGGAGGTGGGGTGGGTCATCCCACATGACAAGGTTAACTAGATATCTTCACTACCATATTTAGTACTAGAGGCAGGGTAACTCACAGAGTAAAATTGGTTGTAGGGTCTACCCACATATATATATATATATATATATATATATATATATATGCCACAATCAACTATGTAATAATAGCTGAATCACTTGGTAATAAATGAACCATTATCACTGAATAAATTATAAGGCTACTCATTATTGTGTTAAAATATTTTACAGCATTTCTATCCATACAAAACAAATTGTGCCCCATAGATTAATATTTTTCCAACGGAAGGACAATCTTCAAATAAATTTCTTCTGTTATGATCATTATAGAATGAGTTGAAAATTTACTTGCTAGAACTCAACAGTGCCAGGACTAAATGGTAAAATTTCAACATTTTTTTAGTTCTTTTGGAAATCCTTATTTAAAACAAAAATTGATTTGGTGAAGACACTCTTAAGTGTTATGGCTAGATATTTCACTCTCAGGCTTTATTTTCACTGATTTGGACAGCAGTGTGTTTCAAATAAAATCAGATTTCTAATACAAGGTGTTAGCTGCCTATCATTCTCAGCTTGAAAAAATACACCAATTAAAATACAATTGATTGAGTTATAGCTCACTATATAGAGATAGCTAAATATACTGGTGGAAAAATCCTTTCAACACGTCAGCACACATAAACAAATTTGCATGTATCATCTCCAGGTAGACCACTACACAGCGGTGTAGGCAGGAAGATAATGAGGCCATATCTAAAGAAAGCCAATCATATATTTTTACACAAAAATATTAGCTTGAATATTCAAGGTTGTAGCTGCTATTTGACTGATGACCCTTGTTTCTTCATTTTTCCACACATTTCTTTTAAATATAACTGGTTTCAATTATGGTGTATTGAAACTCATAAATATAATTTATTTGAAAAACTGCCTCTCCCTCCCCTACTTACATACTCTGGGGTAAATGATCTATCTCATTTCAGTTTATACTTTGTTGTTATAGAAGATAGTGCAATAATAATGTTATGAACTGTTAAATACAATTTTATGAATAATGTAGTTGTTGTGGGAACATAGCACTTTGTACATGACATTATTATTACCCAGAAATACCACATAGCCAGATTGTTATTTATTGCAGGTGTGTACGATCTTTCTATCGATTTACTGAAGGAGCCTTCTGATTACTACCAAGTAAGGGAGGTAAATAAATGATTTGTACAATAATTAGTGAATATGTTAAAAAATGAGGAGACTGGCCATGAAGATCTGGCTGATATCCTACTGGTGATTGCACCATGCAGTGTCAATGAACTCTGTTGCTGATGATTCCATAAATACCGACATAAGCTGCAGCAGCAATTGAATGAAGCTGAAAACTAGCTACGCTAAACAGTGTGACTAAAGAATATGCTAAATAGAGGTTAAGTACACAGATGGGTTGAAAGTCATAAAAACCAGAAGCAAAAGTCTCAGAATATTACAATGACAAAGAAATAAAATTAAAGTTGATATATGCAGACTAATTATGTACTGTACTTGATTTTTGTCTCAATTCAATAATCCACATTTAATTATTTTAATAGAAGCAGGTGCAGATTTTTTCCGGCCAACAAAATGGTAAATTTTTTTTTGCAGCAAACAAAGTAGCTAAAGAAGTGCAGAATATTTTCTGCAACTCAAATGGGGGAAAATTTTCAGCTAACAATAATATGAAATAATTATGCAACCAATTTTACACCTAACTAAAATTTCTAGCAAATCAAAGCAAGTAATTTTCGGGCAAAATACAGTGCAGGAAAATTTCCAGCAAAGTAAATGCGGTAAATTTTCTAGCACACCAAGTGCACATATTTTTCTAGCAAAATATGCACAGGAATTTTTAAGCTAACGGGGACATATTTTGTCAAACTTTCATGATGCAGGAAAATTTCCTACAACCAAAATAAAAAGTTTTATGGTACCATTATGTGAGTTTCTTGCAAACTAATAGCAGACAGAGATACTCCTATACTGTAATACTCTCCCTTATGTATTTTGTCTTTATAATAATTTCTCTCACTTTGTATCATTATGGTAAGTGTTTTTCAAGATATATGGCTGCTGTCACTTTTATATTTGAAGTATCAATGTGAGGAATGTTCCACATTTTGATGCACTTATTTTTACATTGAAAATACTCTATGAGCAATCTTTCCTGCATTTTGCTTGTAATACTTTCTTTTGTACCTATTGTAAATATTATATGAAGAATCCTTCCTACATTTTGCCAGTGTAATTTCAATTTCTGGGAATTTTGAAATAAATTGTTCTACAGTTTTGTTAATTTGTTGTAGATTTGAATAGTTTATGTAAGAAATTTCCTGCATTTTAAAAAAATGAACACAAAAATTATAAATTCAATTCATTTAAACCTTAATTATGACTCAAGCTTGCTATTTTTTTCTTCTTAATTTGTTCAGAGGATGTTAGCAGTAGTACCTACATTCAGAAGAGAATTACACCTGTAATGTTTAAGAAACTATGGCAATGTAGTGGTTACAGCAGGTATATCATTTGGAACAGTTTGAGACATGACTCATAATTCATAGATGTGCACATGTACATTATCAACACTTAATTAACTACTAGCAATTCTTATTTCAATCAATTAGTCATCACCAAACAACTTATTTTCCCAAAACACATGGATAAGAAATAATAGGCAATAAAGCTACTTACAGATTAAGACACACTGTCATATTCTCATTTGCTAAAGTTTAAAATTATGTCAGTAGTTCAACCCTATTTTAGTTATCCCTTTTACACTGTTTTTCAGTTTTACTTCAAATGAATCAATTGGTAAGCCATAAATTATATGTTCATTCGTCAGGCTTGTACCCTTGCAGAGGACCACACCCCTCTCTCAGTATTACACCTGTATAATAGCTATGAACTGCAGATGAATTTTATTACTAATACCTTTCAGGTTCACATTGGATTTAAGACCTAGTTGTGTATATTTGTTTATAGTTTGTTGTACATTTTAGTACATGTAAGTGTGCATGCTATGAAAGTGCTGAAGGTCTTTACATAAAATAACCTCTTTTGTGCATATTTCACAATTTCTTGCGAGTGGTGACCGGCAGCTATAACTCCACTAAGCAACTTTAGCAGTAGAATAATAGTAGCTATTTTCTTAGAATAAAACAACAAGAAACATCCCTGTAGATCAAGTTGAACAAAAGTCTCACTTTAATATTGACTGCATTATAACATTCAGTTTTCAGTATTATTGATCCAATAGAAGAGTATTAGATCTGTTAACTTGCGTACTCAGTATGCTAAAGTTGGGACCAGGCCAATATAATGAAGTAGATGAAGAATTGCACAGTATTTAGCATTAGTTTATGTGTGAGCATGTGCATGTTCATGTGTGTGCATAAGGTTCTAAAAATTGATAGAGGCTAATGGTGAGAGTGTTGAGTTTGAAATAAAATTTACAAAATTCTCATTGCCTAGTAAGAATTGTGTTGCAAATAAGATAAAATTAAATTATAAAAAATTTAATGCTGTACAAGTTGATCTATTTTTAAGTCATATGCAAATTAAACTTTTTTGTATGTACTCAAAGAAAGGTATATATTATTTAAATTTCATGTGGGTTTGTATTATTTGTTAGGACAGAATGAGTGTATGATAACATCTTTTGGGATAAATTCAAAGCTTCATCTTGGAGGTATATATGATTCATCATTTACTTTCATGTATCTCATCCTGTCTGTCTTCATTTACTGACTCTTTCATTGTACTCACGTATCTTTGTCTTTTGTTATAATGAACTACCTAATTTTCACATGTCTCTCTTTTTTGTGTTAGTGTATAACAAATTGTTATAAACATACAACATCAATTGAAAGAATGTGCTAAATGTAAAACTGCATTCTAGAAAGGGAAAAGTGTGTATGACAGTAAATAAATAAATGTAAAGTATAATGTCACTGATAAGTGTTATGAAACATAACAATATTGTAGCTGGAATACTTTCTAATTACTATTGTACCGTGGGTTATATTTTAACGTGCAATGGTCATAGTGCATCAAGCTTTTGCCATCTAATTCCAATAATCCATTTTTGGAACTCAAGAATTCCCTATCATGTATGGCCTCAGATTATTCTTTGGTATGTTGCTTTCTGTTACTGCAGTCACTATCCACAGCAGAATCACTCTGAAAATGTGTGTTTTCAATTCTTCCAATTTCAGTGTCTGAAATAACATCATAGTTCCCAGTGTATATGTTGTTGGTTGGTATCATAAAAGCAGTTTCATTTATATGTTAGAGTAATAGGATATTTGTCTTTATTTGGGACATTATCAATACTATTCTGGGAATTTCTTGAAGTTGTATCAGATATATATAGGCTTTGTTGAATCTTCTTCAGGTCGAGTGAAAAGAACATGAGGCAAACTTTCACTTGTTTCATTATTTAGTGTTCTGGAGAAGTAGTAAACAAATAAATAAATAAATAAATAAAGTTGATCTTACATGTTGCAATAATAATTTATGTACAATTCAGATAATATTATTTACTGAAGCTAAATTATAATAATAATAATAAGAATAATAATAATAATAATAATAAAACAGTGCAGTTACCTTTTGTTTTTGTTTTTTTTAATATTGTAGAATAATTAAAGAGGAAACAAAAATAGGAATGGCTTTTTGCGCCTTCAAAATCCGAACTGGCTACGGGCCTGCCTCATCACAAATACAGCTAGTTGATAAGCCTGGTCAGCGCACTCACCTAAGGTACATGTGGGCGGGGAGATAGTCTCGTGCAGCCAGACCCTTTACCAAGTATGATAGCATATTGAATCCATTCATGAAGCTGGAGCAAAAAATAATCAGGTATACCGCATTCACTGGAACTTACTGTCAATCTCCTAGTTTGCTGATGGTGCAAACACAACTTGGCTCTATGTCAGTTGACCAGACCATTCCCCACATTACGATTAGTAAAGGGAGTAGCTATGCGAGACTAGGGATTCTAGACTAGCCTTCTGATAAATAAAGCATTTACTGCTTCCTAATGAGAGACAAGAAATTTGTTGCATGCAGAATTAATTTGAGATATATGGCCCTTAGAAAAAATTAAATTAAGTTGTACGAATTATAGTATTCTAATTATGAGCTAATTAACTTTTCATATCAGTTTGATAGCAAGAGCATACTCATTGCAACAGCCAGATACTAGCTAAATGTCCAGGATAATAGAATAATTATCTTCGACTAATTCTTGACTCTATCAGTACTATCCACGATGTCTTCCTCTGAGAAGGATATCTAGAACGACAGTAGTTACGTAAATATTAATTCATAATTCAAGTAGCTTGTGTAATTTGCTTTTAACCACAAGGAGCCACTAAGTTGTGTAAATAAAGTGAGTTAAAATATAACAGTAAAGCCTAAGTGTATTACTACTTCCACCTTGTTTGTCATGTTAGGAGAACTTATGCATTGAGCATTGCCAATGCAAGTACAAATTTTCACTCTGTGTTACAACTGCTTAAAGTGGGAGGTGTCTCGTGTTCACAGTGTTTTCTAGTCCAAAGTGGAGGACACTTTATCCTTTCTGTAATGTGAAATATTAGTAGTAGAACAGTATTTAGAAGCTTTATGAAATGTTCACCTCAATAGCATATACAGTTTAGTTCTTGAGGTATAGAACAGTTGGAGCAAGAAGAAGAGTAGTGGCAATATGAAGAATTGGAACAAATGCTTTCAGGACACATTTCTTGTGCTATCAAACAAGTAAAAAGTATGAAGAATTGAAGCAAATATGCACGTTGGTGCTGCAGTAGACAGGCATTCTTCTACAATTTTCTCTTAGCCTGAGCATTCATCAACAATTTTCACTCCACTTCTAATACTACCAGGAGCGGCAGAGCATAGCCCTCCATTTATAGCTACAGCAAGTGAATAATTTAAAAATAATTCAATTTATTACTCTTTATATTCATGTCTGTGGGGGAATTGCATAGGGGGCACGGATGCTTCTTCCTAACTATTCTCCCCAGGAAGTTGTATTCACTGGTGTGGCTAGCCGTTCTGCACAGGCTTTTCGAAAGATATATTATTGTAAGTTCTTAATACTAAAGACAAGCACAAGAAACAGGGTCTTTGACAGAACTGACAAAACTGACATGTATAGAGGTAATATAAACAACTCACATGATGCAATATGCACAAGATACACCATACACTATTCAATCAATTAACAATAACACACCCAGCACTATTCAACAATTGCTAGCAGGACCACACTTGAATGAATAAACAATACTACTGCCAAGTATTAGTCTTCACTTCTTATCCTCAACAAGAAAATTACCAACTTTTATCCTTGCCTATCTTCTGTCTGCACAAGGTCTTACTGCATCCTGTGCAAGTCCAAAAACGTTCAGTTTTGTCATATCTAATACAGTTTTCATTCATAGTAATAATATGTCTAGTTCCAACTATAACCTATTGTTCACACCTTCCATAATTACATTATCTAACAAAGAAGCTTTCGTGTATTGTATGCACATTTAATGTTGTGTGCAGTATCCATCATATATTAATTTGCCTATTTTAGTCCCAAAGGTATTCTGCCAAATAGTGAAAAGCAAGAAGGTGATAGACATAAATTCCTCTCTCATGATTGAAAAACGTTTGTAGAGGATTAAATGTCCACCACCAAAGCATTAAATTAATCCTCGATATTACAGAAGTACTGAACCTATTAGGGAAGGATTACTGGTAAACTTACAGCTGTAGTGATTATATCAAGTTGTTAGTAACAACTAAAACACTAAATGTGAAGACTCACTATGATAGCATAGTGGTTATGAAACATGCAGCATCGTATAGGGTATTAAAACTGAATTTCGTTCGCTCTACTATAACACAAATAGCAACTTATTATTAAAAATAAACTTGGTTTAAAAACTATCACTAAAAATTTCAAGTCATTGTGAAAAAACAACAAGTACTAAATTAATTCAAATTTACTAAAACAACACTAGATAGCTATAACAGACATTAATTTACCAGCCTTCATGTAGAGTCATACGGAGTGCTCTGTAACATGTTGTTGGTGATTACCTGATGATATGGATGTGTTAAGATACTGGGTTTTCTAAAATGCCTACATGACATTTACTTGTAGTCTTATGTGTAGCATTAATATTTGGAGATTACCTAACAATATGGAGGTATATATAAATAGAAACTGGGATTCAAATGCAAACATGAAATCAACTTGTGGTCATATGAGTAGCATATGTATTATTGATAATTATCTATTAGTAGGGTGTATAAATAGATACTGAGATTTCTATAATGCAAACACGACAATACCTCCACTCCTTGGAGTGCGATAGCACAAGGGTCATTGCACTTCTCTTGCAGCTACATGCATTGTGTAGCAAAGGCCAGGTCCTACTTGGGTAGAAGGGATTGTATAGTAGAGGGTTGGGTTTGAGGATGTTACAAATATACACTCCCCAAACAAATAAGGAATCGGGAAGGTATTAACTGCAGGTGGATCAAGTAGGGAGGGAAACAGTGGCTGCTGTCATCTCTGTAACATGTTGGGTTCCATGAAATACTGCTACCAAGAGACTAAAAACAAACGAAACATTCCAAATTAGGTTTTCTGAATAATTTTAACATAAGCAACTGCAACACCAAGCAAACCCCACAGCTTTAATTGTTGTAACATGATACTTCCCTCTCTGTACTAGTCTTTGTTGTAACACACTTTTCTGTTACAGTAATTGGTCTTGCATGTCTAATGATTATAATGTCAACAATGGCTACATTTTAATTACATCATTGCATCTCTGTATTTAGCTATAGCCAATATTTTTATTAAAGCCAAAAGTGAATCCTACTAACTGTTTATGAAGTTTACTTTCATAGTGCATGTGGTACCAGGTAGTAGAGGTAGATCAGGTGGTACAGTGTGGTATCACTTGGTACAATGTTGCATCACTTCTGTGAATTGAAATGACTTTGATGGAGTTGTTTATAATAGTCTTTTCAAGTGTGCAACTCTAATAAGTAGTAGTAGTACCAATATTGGGAAGAGTATATACCTGTAATGTTTAAGAAACTTTGGCAATGTAGTGGTTACCATGTGTCATTTGGAAAACTTTGAGACACAATTGGCTAGTGGTAGCATTCCAACTCAGCTGCACATAGAACTATCAACACTAACAAATGGATACAAAAGTATAAGACAATAAAAGCTATAGTTACTGACAGATATAGTGCGCTGTCATATTAGCGTTTGCTAAAGTTGAAATAATATTTGCATTGTCAAACTTCTTTGTTTTGCTGGACCTTTTTTACCCCATTTTTTTAATTACTTCATTTTGAATAAATTGGTAAGCTATGAATTATGTGTGCTTCTGTAGTGCTGATAGATACTTTAATGTATGTGTGTCTGTGGTGTGCATTATAAGGGTGTGTATGAATGCTGAAATGAATTTTAAGGTTGTTATTCATGGTGACTATATTCTGGCACATCTAAGTGTACAAGCTGGAAAAATGCTAGGAAATTTTTACATTAAATATTCTTTATGGGTGCAAGTGCTTAATGAATTACAGACACAATACAGAAACTATCACTTAGCTATATACTATTCCTGTGAGTGGTGACAAGTAGCTTTTCTACTGAGAAATTGTAGTGTAGTAGTATTTTAGAATAAAAAAACAATGAGTGTCACTATAAACCGAGTTGAATAGAAATATCACTCTAATGTTGATCCTGTCAGTATATTTGGTTGCTATATAATTTATAGGTAGTTATGTAGAAATACAGGACAAAGCAGAATCATAGAAGAGTTATAAGTCATTTTGTCCAAATTATTTTACTTGTGGCTAAAACAGTATTTATTTGTATAGGTAATAATATTACCTATATAAATTAATACAGGCATTTTGAATCTATATGGGTAAGGTTTTATTTTAAATAAGTTTAGGAATGATAAGCTACTACATACTGATTGTTTTTAATGATCTTAATAACCATTTGTTCACCTGAGATACTATGCTGCTAGTGGCTTTTGTAACATTCACAATATATTTTTTAAACTATTGCAACAAAATGTTAATCTTTAGGCAAACAAATGTGTTAGAAAAGGGCAGCTGGGATATAACTGGCTAAATGTTATACTAATTAGAGATGAATAAATGAAACTATAATAGTTCTATTAAGTTGCTTTAAGAAAGAAAAAACCGAAACAAAACAATGGGGTAGCTGGAACTATGGATATAAAATTATTACAATGACTGAAACAACTGACATTAGATTTGTCAAACCACTTAGCAAATTTTATGCTGAATCTTGGTCACCAGACCTTACAGTATTCATTCATTGGTCACTAGTTCTCACAGCTCTTTGAGAGAGAGGGAACCATTAGCTATTTATTATTACCTGGTGCTAACTAACTGACTGCATTTATCATTTTTCAGTTTTATTGATCTATGACTGAACTGAGGTTGGACCTGGCTAATGTAATGAGGTAGATAGTATTGCACAATATTTAGTGAATAGGGCACATTTGTGTGTGTGTGTGTGTTGTATGTATGTGCACGTTTGTGTATGTGTATGTGTGCATGTGTGTGTGTTTTAATGACTTCTTACTATGATTTTTTTGGGATTATGTTGACTATGTGCATTATATAAACATGTCATTGAAGTGTTCTTTTATGTCAACACGGTCAGAAACTTATCTATATCTTTATTTTGAACGCCTAGGTCAACTATATGACTATATGATACAATTCTATCATCAAGTAAGTTAAGCGTTGCAAGATTTTTTGTGTGCAAATCACTGCTTCTCAGATGTGTAAGAAAAGAGAGGGAAGGGGAGGGGGCAGGGGGGTATCTTCTTACACTGCTACTTCATGTACAAATTCACCAGCATGTATTAGAAGATGATTATGTAGTGGGCATAAGTCTATGAGTAACATGGTTTAAGGTATTTATATTATCTCCAGCTTTATACATGTATACGTTATGAATTGTTCATTTACGATACTCCTTGATTATGCAATTTAATGCTTGGCTATTTATAGTATTTACACTTCCTGGCTGGAGGACTACTTCCTGCCTGGAGGACTACTTCCTGCCAGGAGGATTACTTCCTGCCATATGTCTTACTGTAACTAAAGTTGGCTGTCAGCTTAGCCTCTTCCAGATCCATTCATTGGTTGGTTCATGGCAGAGTCATGGAAAGACACTTTAGATGCAGAGTTGTAAATGAACAGACTTTATCTCTAGTTAGGTGCTAAAAAAGATGGTAGCAAAAGTGAGAGTGTCTGCAGTTAACTTTATACAAAATTCTCATCACTGCATCATTCAGAAATGTGTTGCAAGTAAGAAACCCTTTTTGATTTTTAAATAAGTAATTTTTAATGTTGTGCACAAGTCAATCTGTTTTGAGAATATAAACTTAACTCACACAGAAATGTTTTTGTGAGGATATACTTCAATTACATGTGCAAGTTGGGACAGAATGAGTGAATGATAACACCTCTTCAGATAAATGAAAGGCTTCATCTTCGAGATAAGAAGCATGGTTTCCTGTCATGGGTAACTATATTTAACTAGTTCACTCTTGCAAACTCTATTATCGTACTCACGTATTGTTGCTTGTTTTTATACAAATGAACTGCAGCTGATCCTCAGAAATATTCTCAGTGATTTAGGTTTAGTGGAATAAATGTTTAGTACAACTTATAAAGTTACAACATCAGAATTCAAAAGTGTGTGCTAAATGTAGTATTGTGTTCTAAAAATAGATTATATGCAATGAAAGAAATAAGTAGACATTGTGGTAAGAGTTATTACAGGATATATTATTGCAGCTGGAATATTTTTTAATTACAATTATACTGTGGGTTATATTTTAACGTGCAATGGTCATAAGTCATGGAACTTTTGCCATCTAATTCCAATAATCCATTTTTTGAACTCAAGAATTTCCTATCACGTATGGCCTCAGATTCTTCTTCGGTATGTTGCTTTCAGTTACTGCAGTCATTGTCCACAGCAGAATCACTCTGAAAATGTGTGTTTTCAATTCTTTCAATTTCATTGTCTGAAATAACATGTTTACTTTCAGTAGTTTGATGTCCACCGTCAGAGTGATAAATCTCTAGGCTGGAGTATGTTTCACCCGGGTGTTGACGTCTGATGGAATGAGTAGGAACGGACATGTTGCGATTAAATTTAGAGTAGTGTACCTGATGTAGTTGACCATCTTTCATGTGCCTGTCTAAAGTGAGACATTTTTGCTCCTCCTTATATGCATGATTGAGCTCTGAATACTCCTGCGGCTGATAATCAGGTCTGAGTGTAGCGGACGGCATCCCTACTGGCTTCTCTACAAGACAACCATTGACTTCTGCATATTCAGGGCAGTTACCATTGTTTATTAAAGTGCTATGATCCTCTTCTACTGGGCCTACTAGGTTATAGTTCCCAGTGTATATATTGCTGTCTGGTATCATAAAAGAAGTTTCATTTTTATTTTCCCCAGGAGACGTTAGAATAATACGATCTGTGACTTTGTTTGGTAAATTATCAATACTATTCTGGGAATTTCCTGAAGTTGTATCACATGTAGGATTTGTTGTATCTTCAGATAGAGTGGGAAGAACACAAGGCAAATGTTCCCTTGTTTCATTATTTAGTGTTCTGTGGAAGCAGTAAACAATTAAATAAATAAAGTTGATCTTACATGTTGCAATAATAATTCATGTATGATTCAGATAATATTATTTACTGAAGCTTACATACATTACCTCTTTTTTCTCTTGAATGCTTTCAGATATAGCAGAGAGAATATGACAGTAATAATAAGTATTATGATGGAGAGCAGGAGAGCGAGGATAGAAATGATGATGTATAGCAGTGAAGAATTCCCTAAATGAGTACATTATATATCATAGCTATGTAGAATAGATTAATTATTGATAATACCTATTTTATGTTCACATTGTAGCCCATTATATTCAGTCATACATATGCAACTATTAATACCACTACATGTTCCTCCATTCGTACAGGTCACATTACAGGTAGAAATACTTCTGGGCAAAGTTTTGTCTGTATGTGTGTTAGTATAGGTAGTATAGGACAGACTTTGTTCACAATGTTCTCCAGTCCAGTGTGGAGGACACTGGCAGGTATAATTGTAGACACATCTTCCTCCATTCATACAGGGAGGACTACATTCTGTGGAATGAATAATGTTACGTCTATAATAGAAATAATTAAGTAAACTTTACCTCCAAAACATATACAGTTAAGTCCTTGTGGTATTGTACAATTAGAGCATGAGGAGGATGGATTGCAGTAGGAAATATTGGAACAAATGTTTGTTTGGCACACCATGAAAGCTGCAATGTAAGACTTTGTTTGATTTACTGCTTAGTGATAATACAGTAACTCACATGTACAGATAATTCCAGCCCATATGTGGCATGTTCCTTCTGAAGATTTGCAATCATTTAGCTTTGTCTCTGTACCTGCACATTCTTCTATTTCTATTCCTCTACTTATTGTGTTAGGAGGTAGAGAACACAGACCTCCTGTGATGGCTTTATGGAGAGGAATAATTAGTACAGTGAAATTTAAGGAGGTCAATTTAGTGTCACCAATGAACTTACAATAGCCATAACTAAATCTAGCCTGAGGGTACTTACCTAATGTGGTAGTGTTAGGATATCCTAACTGGTTACAGGCTACTTTAGCCTCCATGTTAGTCCATAGTTCTCCTCCACACACTGGCCTCCACTGAGTGCTAGGATTTGTGTATGTACATATTTCCAGATAGCCTTCATAACCATCATCTCCTAGCCACATACTAGAACTTCCATTAGTTGTAGTTACTCTTCTTATGACACCAACGGGAGGGCAATCTTTAAAATAATATCCTTCAATGATGATAATTATTTAACGAGTCGAACACTTACTTGCTTGCACTTGAAATACACAATGTACTAAAGCACTCAATAGTGCCACTAAAATGTAGAATTTCAGCATTTCAGTGAGTACTTTTGGATATTCTTTGGTTATATAGTGTGAGTACTCCTTTTTAGTTGTTTAGAGTTTCATGATGTCACTGTTTATGTAACAACTTTCAGAATGGTTCCAATTAAAATGTAAAGTTATTGAAGCCATTTAACTGAGGTACTGTAGTAGTTTAAACATTTTTTGTTTAAGCAAACCATATTATGAAATTTGACTGCTTAGTGAAGAAGCAATCAACAGATACTGAAAAGAATGAGACAAAGGCAACCAAAAACAGCTGGGTAATTAACAAATCTAGCACTGCCTTACTGCCGGAAGAGAAAGAAGTATTGGAATTAGGTCTCAATTTTGCCCCTACTCCAAAAAGGGTTCCAGTTATTGACATACTAGCTGGTGTAGAAGTAGCCACAAGGAGAGCAAAACTTCAAGTGGAAGTTTAAGAGGAGCTAAGAGCTAGGATATGTTCAGTAATCAAGAACACTAAAGTCCGTCAAAACAACATGAAGCCTTCTCAACACCAAGCCATTGCATCTTTGAAAAGAAATGATACCATAGTGATAGTAAAAGCAGACAAAGGCAATGCTACAGTTGTACTAGACAAAAGTGATTATATGGACAAATGTTATATGCTCCTTCAGCCACCAACTTACAAAAAACTAAGAAAAGACCCAACTCAAGTAGTGAAAAAAAGAATTACAGATTTGCTCAAAGATTTGAAGGCAGCCAAACTCATAAACATGGCCATGTTCAATAAGCTCAAACCTACAAATTGTTTTGCTCCTAAATTTTATGGTTTGCCAAAAGTGCATAAACCAGAGTTTCCACTAAGACCTATTGTTTCGGCGATAACTTCTCCAACATTTTCGCTATCAAAGTTCATTGCATCTATCATTTCTCCATTAGCAGGCAAGACAAATTCTTATGTAAAGAATGCGTCTCATTTCAAATTGATGATTTCTGAAGAAACTATTGGTTTTGATGAAATTATGGTGAGTTTCGATGTGAAATCTCTTTTTACAAATGTTCCATTACCTGAAGCACTGGATGTCATTAAGGATAAATTGGTGAAAGATGAAAATTTGGATGATAGAACAACACTGAATGCTGAACAAATAACAAATTTACTAGAAGTCTGCCTAAGGACAACATATTTTGTGTTTAACAAGGAGTATTATGAACAGCAGAATGGAGCAGCTATGAGTTCACCAGTGTCACCAATAGTAGCAAACCTATTTATGGAACATTTTGAAGAGACAGCATTGGACACAAGATTCAGATTTTGGAGAAGATATGTCGACGATATTTTTTGCATCATTAAAAGTGAGTTTTTGTATGAATCACTTCTTTTTCTAAACTCACTTTTTCCTTCTATCCAATTAACTTCTGAAGTAGAAAAAAACTGTAGTTTATCTTTTCTGGATGTGTTGGTCTGTGTTGTGGCGGTCCTGTGTTATAGGAGGCACAACTACCTACGGACAAAGCAATTAGGCTTCTAAACCTAGATCGCGCTCCGCAATGAGGATCCAACACGCCCTGACTAGTATATAACAGGTCGGTGTTTAAGTTTTATCAACACGTGGAGAATCCCAACAAAAAGAATGAAATGAAGGTTTATATATGATACAAAAAGGAAATGACGTAATTGTTCTAGAAGTCCGTAATTCAGCATACACGTGGAAATGGTGATCTGGTAAGGTGTAGTTGCAGTGTTCGGAAAAGGTCGACACACCTAAAAAGTAGATTATATGGGATGACTAATTAGTAACATGCTAACTGAATAATAATAATAATAATAATAATGTGATGGTGGGGAGATCCACAACATTTCCCCCCGATTAAATGACGCAAACTAATAATTATGTTTATAGATCATCTTGTCCATCCCAGTTTTGACGAGATAATGCATCAGCATTCCGATTGAGAGGACCAGGTCGATACTTCACATTGAAAGAATACGGCATCAACTTCATCGCCCAGCGAGCAAGCCGGCCATTACAGAAGTTAGCAGACTGCAGGAACGAGAGAGCCTTGTGGTCTGTCTCAACCACAAATGAAACTGGACGCAAGTAGGGAGCAAAATGAATGATGGAGTCCACAATCGCTAAGCACTCAAGTTCAGATGCTGAGTAATTCCGCTCTCTAGGTAGAAGTCTCCGGGACCAGAATGCAATAACAAGTTCATCCCCACCTCGAACCACGTTGAGGACGGCTCCAAGACCAGTTCCAGATGCATCGGTTTGAAGGAGGAAAGAGTCGGAGAGGAGAGGGAGATGGAGAGTAGGTTGGGAAGATAAACAACATTTCAAATACACAAACTCATCATACATATATTTATTCCAAACAACATTATCAGGGGCTACTTGGGAGATTGCTTCACGCAGATGCTGCGTGTGATCAGCATAATGCTCAACAACACGTCTATAGTATCCTGTGAGACCCAGGAACTGTTTAACATGACGTTTTGTTTTGGGCTGCTTGAACTGCTTGATTGCAGCCACCTTACAGTCAGCAGGAGTCACCTGACCATTCCCGACTACATGTCCCAGGAACGTACAATACCGCTGGCCCCACTCACACTTGTTTTGGTTTGCAGTCAAACCAGCTTCTCTCAGCTTATACAACACCCTTTTCAGGTGTTCACAGTGACAGTCCCAAGACTGACTAAAAACTATTATATCATCTATGTAAACCCTAGAACAGTCCTCACAACCTACCAATACAAGATCAGCTAACCGTTGGAATATGGCTGGACCATTCCTGACACCGAAAGGCATTCTAGTATACTCAAACTTGCCCCATGGTGATGCAAACGCAGTCTTTTGACGGTCTTCCACCCGGATTTGAACCTGATGGAACCCTTTGTTTAAATCTAATTTACTTAAGTACTGAGCAGATGCAAGAGTATCAAGAATATGTTCAATGAGAGGCATTTGATATGGGTCAGGCTGCGTAAGTGCATTGAGCGCTCTGTAATCCACGCAGAGGCGCACAGAACCATTGGGTTTTGCAACAGTAACAATGGGAGATGACCATGGACTCTCTGATCTCTGAATGATACTAGCTTGTAACAGCGAGTCAACCTCCTTCCGCAATGGCTCAAACCACTTTGGAACTATAAAGTAAGGTTTGGACCTCACTGGCGCACTATTCCCAGTCTCTATACACATAGTAACCAGGTCTGTCACTCCTGGCTTATCAGTTAGAACATCAGGAAATGCATCTAAAACAGACTTCAGAAGAGATAACTGTGTTTCAGTCGGAGCAAAATTTCCCCGAACTAATTTAACGCCAGCTAAAGAATCAATCTCATCGTCTTCGACTACTGCGATACGATGTATTTGAGCTGAAGGACTATGGTAAGCTTTTAGCAAGTTGGCATGCAACACTACCTTATTCTTTCTTGCAGGATTGTGTATGGCATATGTAACAGGAGACAGTTTCTCAGCCACAGGATAGGGACCATCCCAACGACTTCCTAGTTTACTTGACAAACCTGGCTTGCGCACCAGAACTAAGGTACCAGGTTCAAACTCCTTCTCTTTACTACCCTTGTCATATACTATTTTCATCTTGGCTTTGGCTCTATGCTCTCTATCTGAAACTATAAGAGACATTTCAGCCATCTTAGCTTTCATATCCGTCAGCCAAGAGCAAAGATCTAATTGTTCACCTTCCTTGGTAAACCATGAGTCTCTAAGTAATCTGAGGGGACCATGCACACGACCACCATACAACAGTTCAAAGGGGGTATATCCAGTGACAACATGTGGGGTATCTCTATAAGCAAACAGAGCATATTTCAAGTAAACATCCCACTCTCGCTTCTGGACCTGAGCACGTTTGATCATACCCTTCAGACAAGCATGCCATCTCTCCAACGCACCATCTGTTTGAGGATGATATGGGGAGGTTCGCATTCGAACTATCCCAAGTGTCTTACACAGGGACTTAACTACACCAGACATAAAAACACTACCTTGATCAGTTAACAGAGTGTGTGGAATACCATGTCTAGAAACGATTTCCATCAGTGCTTCAACAACTGCCTCAGTATCAACTCTTTTCAAGGTGATAGCTTCAGGGTATTTCGTATGGAGACACATAGCAGTTAATAAGTACCTATGTCCTCGAGGGGTAGTAGGAAGTGGACCAATTATGTCCATAGCCATTATATTAAAAGGTTCATTAACTACAGGAAGAGGAACTAAAGGAGTACGTGAATTAGTGTTTGGGCTAGCCTTCTGACACCCCTCACAAGACCTACAGTGGTCGTTCACGTCCTTCCTCATACCAGGCCAGGTAAAGTATGGTACCAACCTAGCGTGAGTTTTATGATGACCAAAATGACCAGAACCCAACACAGAATGTGCCAACAACAAAACTTGATTTCTTCTCTCCTTAGGAAGTACTATCTTACGACATAATTCACCAAGTTCATCAGTACTCTCATGAGCTAACATACCATTATAATAACAATAACCATCAGTATTTTGGTCCGCCCTTTTCCTAATATCGGTTAGGGTTGGATCTCTCAACTGTTGAGTACTCAAAACCTCTCTGTCAGAATTATCAGCAGGGATACTGGGTATAGGGAGTTCAAAGGCATCTTCTAATCCCTTACCAGAAATTATATTCGAACATGCAGAGGGAGGTTGAATCTGATCAAGTCCCATGGGAGTAGCCAGAGAATGAGAGCTGGCTTCAAGGTCGGCTATTTCTTGAGCCTTCTTGGCCTTAGCCTGACTACGGGTTAACCTCACTGTATCTGAGGTACTGGCTTCACAAGAGTTACTACTAGGTTCGTGATGAGCACTACTACTAGGTTCACAAGGGTTACTACTAGGTTCGTGAGGAGCACTACTACTAGGTTCACAAGGGTTACTACTAGGTTCGTGATGAGCACTACTACTAGGTTCACTACTAGGTTCGTGATGAGCACTACTACTAGGTTCACAAGGGTTACTACTAGGTTCGTGATGAGCACTACTACTAGGTTCACAAGGGTTACTACTAGGTTCACTACTACTAGGTTCACAAGGGTTACTACTAGGTTCACAAGGGTTTACTGTCACACTGTCACTATCATAATCATTGCCATACTTAGGAGGGAATGCGTCCGCATCAGCAAGTCTGCGACGCTCTATAGCAGTTTGGATGAAACTCTCAAAGGGTTCCCAGCCCACATCCAACCCTATCAAAGCAGATTGGGGAAGGGCGTCACTAACCGCTACGTCATAATGACCCTTTACCTCACCAACTTCAAGTTTCACATGAGCAATTGGGAAGGCAGTTTCATCATTACCCTTAAACCCAGTGACAGTTACACTTTCACCAGTATACGCACCTTGTGGCACGTATTTACTACTAACCAGGGTACGAGTGGCACCAGTGTCAACCAAAATGTCATTGCAAGGGACACCAGAAATGAGACCATCTATTAACATTTCTTCAGAAGAATATAGAGTATTTATACATTGCACCTTGGACTTCTTCTTAGGACAGTTAGGCCTAATATGTCCAGGTTCATTACACAAGTGACAAATCGGCACAAACCGCTCACTCCTCTGACTACCCTTTACCAACACAGACTGCTGTGCATTAGTAATATCACTACCAGTGGTTGTGGGTTTGTGAGTGCCAGGGGTACGTTCCTGTGTAGCCTGAGACCTAGGTGACTCACTACTTGACTTCTCTTGTGTCTGTGACTGAGCCGACTGGTTCCAACCCCTCCTACAAGAGCGGGAGAACTGGAAGTTTCCTTCTCTGCTCTGAGTGGGCCTAGTCGTCCCCATACACTGGGTAGCCAGACGCACAGCATCATGGATACTCTTTGGCTCAAGTACACGAACACGGGAAGCAATCTCCTCGGGCAAACAAGAAAGGAATCTGGATAAATACATAAATTGAATAACATCATTAATATCAGAACAATCAGACAACATTTTCTGGGTAATTGTTTGGACACGTATAGATAAGGTGTCCAAAGACTCGCCAGACCGGAAACGTAACAACCACCAGTCACGCTCGGCCGCTTCAACAGTTTCCCCTAGACCAGTAAGCATTGCTCGTTTACAAGCCTTAAAATCACTAATTATATCAGGGCAAGGTTTAATACGAGCTAAATATACTTCAGCAGCTCTCCCAGACAATTGGTGTTGTAGGTATTTACCCCACTGCAAAGAAGGAATGTTATTGGCAGTATAAATTTCTTCTAGAGACGAAAAGAACATCATAGTATTAGTACCTTCCTTCCACTTAGGAACCTCAACATTCTGCTTTAAAAGCCTAAGCCTAAATCCTTCTTCTATCTCCTTATGCTGAGCTAATTCAGTTCTATCACTAGCTAACTTGTTCAGAATTTTATTAGTTATTTTCCGTTCCTTACGCTGCACCTTTTGAGTGGCCACCATAAACTTAGCAAGCTTAGCAAGAATAGCCTTAGTGTCTCCATCATCGTCTTCATCGGAACTTTCAGATTCAGAAGTGGAACCACCCTCCTCATCAACCGCATCGACGATAGGTACAGGGTCGTCAACGGCAACCCGCGGATTATGTAAGGAGGTGTCATCACTAGCCACAGGGTCAACGGTGGCGGAAGAACCAGTCTCAACAGCTCCAGGCAAGTCAGCGTCTCTCTCAAGAGAAGCTGAAGACGCTTTCTCAGTCTTCTTCTCCTTCTTCTTCCTGCCAGGCATTCTGAGGGAAAGAGAAAACTACCAAAAACTAACGGGAAAAAAAATACAAACAATAATAATATCAAAAAAAATACAAACTATCTATAAGATCACAAGATCAAGCAACCAGGAGAAAGCTTTCACAAGCTACTATGGATTAGCAACGCAACAAAAAAAAACTGCGCGGCGACCAACACACCAAAGCAAAGGCACTCGAAAGGATAGCTACAGAAGAATCGGACAGTCACGGCTTAAGCGACTATCCCACCGCTGCCACCAAATGTTGTGGCGGTCCTGTGTTATAGGAGGCACAACTACCTACGGACAAAGCAATTAGGCTTCTAAACCTAGATCGCGCTCCGCAATGAGGATCCAACACGCCCTGACTAGTATATAACAGGTCGGTGTTTAAGTTTTATCAACACGTGGAGAATCCCAACAAAAAGAATGAAATGAAGGTTTATATATGATACAAAAAGGAAATGACGTAATTGTTCTAGAAGTCCGTAATTCAGCATACACGTGGAAATGGTGATCTGGTAAGGTGTAGTTGCAGTGTTCGGAAAAGGTCGACACACCTAAAAAGTAGATTATATGGGATGACTAATTAGTAACATGCTAACTGAATAATAATAATAATAATAATAATGTGATGATGAGGAAGAATATGCAGAAGGATATGAATATTCTGATATAGAAAACAATGATAATAATAGTGAAAATAAATGTGAAATGGAAGAGGATATTAGTGAAATTGCCAGTGTTGATGAGATGGAAGTAGCAAATGAAATTTTAGTAGAAAATGAACATTTATACGATAGCGAAGATTGTCATTCAGGTTCTGCTTCAGCTACTGCTTCAGGTCCAAGCGCTTCTGCTACTCCAGGTACTAGCTTTACTGCTACTCCAGGTACTAGCTTTACTGCTACTCCAGGTACTAGCTTTACTGCTACTCCAGGTACTAGCTTTAAGGTACTAGCTTTACTGCTACTCCAGGTATTAGCTTTACTGCTACTCCAGGTACTAGCTTTACTGCTACTCCAGGTATTAGCTTTACTGCTACTCCAGGTACTAGCTTTACTGCTACTCCAGGTACTAGCTTTACTGCTACTCCAGGTACTAGCTTTACTGCTACTCCAGGTACTAGCTTTACTGCTACTCCAGGTACTAGCTTTACTGCTACTCCAGGTATTAGCGTTACTGCTACTCCAGGTTTTAGCGTTACTGCTACTCCAGGTATTAGCTTTACTGCTACTCCAGGTACTAGCGTTACTGCTACTCCAGGTACTAGCTTTACTGCTACTCCAGGTACTAGCTTTACTGCTACTCTAGGTACTAGCGTTACTGCTACTCCAGGTATTAGCTTTACTGCTACTCCAGGTACTAGCTTTACTGCTACTCCAGGTACTAGCTTTACTGCTACTCCAGGTACTAGCTTTACTGCTACTCCAGGTACTAGCTTTACTGCTACTCCAGGTACTAGCTTTACTGCTACTCCAGGTACTAGCTTTACTGCTACTCCAGGTACTAGCTTTACTGCTACTCCAGGTATTAGCTTTACTGCTACTCCAGGTACTAGCTTTACTGCTACTCCAGGTATTAGCTTTACTGCTACTCCAGGTATTAGCTTTACTGCTACTCCAGGTACTAGCTTTACTGCTACTCCAGGTATTAGCTTTACTGCTACTCCAGGTACTAGCTTTACTGCTACTCCAGGTACTAGTGTTACTGCTACTCCAGGTATTAGCTTTACTGCTACTCCAGGTATTAGCTTTACTGCTACTCCAGGTACTAGCTTTACTTACTGCTACTCCAGGTCCTACTCAGGAAATTAGTAACAAAAATCCCCTTGATTTTTTTTCGTTTACTGATTCCTGACTCCATTCTTGACAAAACAATGAAGCAAACAAATTTTTATGCTGAGCAGTTCTTTGAGGAAAATGGCCGTCCACCAAGATCAAGGGCACAAATGTGGGATTCTTCGCAATATGACCTCTCGGAGATGAAGATATGTTTGTGTCTAGTAATAGTCATGGAATCGATTCACTATCCTGCTATAGAATATTACTGGTCTACTTCGTGGCCTTTTGCGAGTTTGACATTTTTATCCATCATGAAAAGAGACCGATTTTCTCTTGTCCTCAAGTTTTGGCATTTGAATGACAATATCCATTACATTCCAGGTCAACCTGGCCATGATCCACTTCACAAAATCCGACCATTTCTAGACAAAATTTTGGAAAATTTTTAGTCTTGCTTTCAGCTTGGCAGAGAAGTATCACTGGATGAGTCAATGATTGGATTCAAAGGACGTCTTGGCTTCATTTAGTACAGGCCCAAAAAACCTACTAAGTGGGGGCTGAAAGCCTTTGTGGTCTCAGATAGCATTACAGGTACGCTTTCAACTGGGTATTGTACACAGGTAAACTGTATACACACAATTGTCAAGTTTTGCATTCACAATGTTTTTTCTTGTTGTTGCTTAGAAAAAGATTATTCTCAAACTCCTTCTAAATATGGTGTGACACACGATATTGTGATGCAAGTCACCGAAATTCTCCAAGGAATGGGTCATCATTTATACATGGACAACTTCTACACCAGTCCAGCAGTGTTTTATTCCCTTGAGAAAGTTGGCATTTACTCTTGCGGTACTTTACGGTGCAACTGAATTGGTGTTCCAGCTCAGATGAAAATATCACGAAAAATGAAGAAAGGTGAAATCATTAGTGTGAGGAAGAATCTGTTTTATTTTGAAATGGAAGGACAAAAGGGAAGTTTCTCTAATGACCAACATTCACGATGATTCTACAATTGTGAAGAAGAGATGAAGCAAATCTGGAGTCGGAGGATACAAAGAAACTGTAAAACCAACTGCTATTGAGGAATACAACAAGTATATGTCCGGAGTAGACAGGCTTGATCAGTTTTTGTCGTACTACATTTTCAATCGAAGATCAAACAAGTGGTGGCGAAAAGCTTTCTTTTGTTTACTGGACATTGCCATATACATTCCTTCGTTTTATACTCAAAGTCGAAGCAAGATAATCGCAAGTTGTCATTCCTCTAGTACAGGATACAACTTTCATGGGAATTGCTTATGAATTCTTCACCTAACAGTAGCATTCCACAATCTTCCAGCACAGTCACTTCACCATCTGCACGTCTAGTTGAGAGACATTTCCCAGACAAAGTTCCATCCACACAAAATGGGAAGCCTGGACAACGTAACTGTGTTGTATGCAGCTCCAAAGCTTGCAGACCTAGAAAAACAAGTACATACTACTGTAAAATATGTGGAGTACGTCTTTGTGTAGTTCCATGCTTTGAACTTTATCACAGTAAAGTCAATCCTAGTCGCTATATATAGTCCTCATTTTTCTATCGTCACAAGTTATTTTGTTTTGTTTTTCTTCATTGAATACAAACAAAAATTGGCCGCTAGAAACTAGACAAACAGCGGTTACCATTTTGAAACAGTAGCTAAAAACTATACCAGTAGTCCAACAATATCACGTATAGTTTGTTAGTGTTGAACGTTTCTCGGCAATCTACATTGCTATTAGTAACTGTGTTTCATTCCCACGTTGTTTTTCTGAGCCTCGCGTCTTACTTTAGTCCAGATACAACTGGCTGCTTCTTTGCCACATGGCTTTGGGCATTTCCCGAGCTACACAAAAACAGCGTCCACGCCGTGCGCACTGGATATTGAAATTTGCTTCTGCAGCGAGAGGGTTAATGTCTTGATTTTTAAGGACGGATAGAAGGAAGTAAAGCTAGTAAATATGGCAAAAGGTAGTCAATGTTTTAATATGTCATTATGTTTAAAAGATCTGTATGGGTGTTTAAACATAAAGGCTGCATTTATATTTCAATGCTATTCTCTGTAGGCGAAATCAGTGGCCTCATTTACCACATTTTAAACACCTTCTGGCCGTCTGGGTATAAAAAAGGAGAATCCCGGCATGCTCTTTGACCTGTTCCTTCTATTCAAATTCAAAGGAATAGCCATGCAGAAAGAACCCTCCATAATAGCTAACTATGCTTTCAACTCAATCTACACCACATTTTAAACAGTGCCCAATTCACAAACTGCTATGTGTAATCATTTTTGCAAGTAATAAAGTAGATTAATCCAGTCTAGCGCTTATCAATGCTGTGAGTGTATATCATAGTATTTCTTGATTGAAGGTGAGACCTCAGAATAGTATCGATCAGTACTCTGACGGCATGCTGCGTATCTGGTGCAGTTGAATTTAGCTGCATCAATAGCAAACAGAATGTTTTTCTTTTTCTATTAATAGACCATTTATTTTGTTTTGTTTTTTGTTTCTGTATCTTTCTGTTAAGGTGCTCAAGACTTTTTTTTTTTACTTATGTGACATTGTTTCCCAATTTTGGTGCACTAAGTTGCTGTAAAAATAATATCCGGGAAGTTGGTGACCAAAACTGTCAGCCACCATTTTTCCCACTAATTGCAAAATATATCCTTGGCTACGACCTTTGTGACCTCCTCGGTTTACTGTTTTGTGATCTCAATAATTACACATTGTTTTCATTAAGAATGATGAAGTGCTATAAGGAATAGGAAAAAAAGGAGGCAACGACAACACTGAATTTACAAAGCAACACTTTCTTATCTCAAAGTGCAACTATAGTATATAGTATACTCACTGTCTTTTATTGTTTGTTATACAACACTAACAGTGTTCCTGTAAAAACAACTGATTTTAAGCTAGCTACTCATTATTTTGTGTTGAATTTGTTATGGTCAAGTTTATATTAGTTTTCTTATTTCATATCAACAGAGCTTTATAGATTGGTTGATCGCAATATCAGTGCAGCTCTCTCAAGTTAATATTACATCACCTGAAGATAATGGGCGACGCATGTGTTCAGTATTAGTTTTACTTTATCTTCTTTGGAAATCACTTGACGAAAATATAGAGTATGACAATTGTATTATTGATATGTTTATGATGCTGTTTATGGAGCCACAAAAAGTGGAAGGCAGTAAATGGACGATAACTGAACTGAAAATTTTGAAAAGTTTTGTTCCAAAGGAATTTTATTCTAAATTAGCCGAGTGCTTGATAAAATTTCTTCAAGTGACTATTGACAAAAAAAAAATGAATCCAGCTCTATGGCTACTTGTGCTACCAGTAATTCATATTTTTCAAGAAAAAGTACAAGTAACAGATACTATTGAAGAATTCCAATTCATCGAACTTTCAAAATGGTATGATGATGACATCATTCTTCCTCCAAGTCAGTTTATATCTGTTTATTTACCTGATAATTCAAGGTAATATAAATAAATACCATTATATGGTCATTCATGACCAATTTTGGCATAGCAGTGATTTATACATGGCTGCATCATTTGCACACATATCATGAGTTATCTCAGGGTCACATCCCTAAACATACTATTGTGAAGATATCTACCATAGAATATACTAGCAGTAAAAAAAAAAGAAAAAGAAAAAAATGAGTTCTACAATTGTTAGCTGCAATAAGAAGACGAGTTCACTTATTATGACTAGATACTTTTTGTGGTATTTTTTTTCCCAAGGCGATTTTGGAGGGGATTAATACAGGGGAATAACTTTTTTGATCCATGGCTGTTAACCATGGTATGATCAAATATGGTATGTAGATATTAATTTCATATCTTGATGTGTTCTCTTATTTTCCTCCTAAATATTGGTTACAATTAATTTAAAGGGTTTTATTTCCTAGCTTGGGACAATTTCCAAGGGGGTCACACTAGATTGAGGGTGTTTGCTGTAGCTATTATTAAATTCTCAATAGTTCTAGCAAATACTTTGCACTATCTGGTTTTAAGGTGGCAAATATGAACCAGTACTCAATCGTAGCCCTGTGCTTCTACTTTCTTTTGGTATATATCAGTATTCAGTAGTAGTGTTGTTGTACTGTACTTATAGTATGCTTGTATACTTGCATATTTTTGAAACTTAAAAAAAGACAATATAGGTTTTTCAACACTTTCTAACTACTTAATGATTTAAAGTCCTCCAAAGCAAATAGGACACTATCAAATCTAAGGAGTCTTGATATGCATGTACAAGCACACACACACATGCACGCACACACACACACACACACCACACACCACACACACACAAACACACACACAATATATATATATGTATATATATAGACACAGATTATATAAAAGAGTTAGCTATTTAACAAGATTTAATTTTCCAATTTATGTTAGTATTTTTGTGTACCACTCTAACACAGTAGCAATTTGTGACCTGTCTTGAAACTGTTATGCAATTTTCTCTATCAGAATAATATAAAGAATTGAACATGGGACTCCCTGGCTTTAGCCATCAATCCTCAGAGTTACTACAACCTCAAAGTTCATAATTTTTCCTTATTTACATGGACAATACTCAACAGATTACCAATAATGTGCCATAGTTTTATACAGTTTATTATGAAACTTATTATAACAAGAAACTCTTTCAATTTATTAATTATGACAGCGAAATATTTCTGTTCTAAAACAAAAAATATATATTCCGTATTAGATGCAGTTAATGATACTTACTCAATAGCACAGAAGGTGTATGTTATATGCAAGAGTATACTAATGGATATAAAGGCATGAATTTTATTCTTGCTGTTCATTTGACTCGTTAATTTAATTGATATTTTCTCAAACTGGGAGAGAAGGGGAGAATTACGTGCACAAGGTGGTTGCAGTTTTTCCTAGACAATCAGATTTTTCATTGATTCATATAATTTTCTAATAATGTATATAATGATGAAATAATTATATTCTTTTTTTGTAGAACAATTCAAAAGCTGTATGAGGACTTGAAGGATTTAATGTATTTTGATCCTAATTTATTGACAGCAATATTATATATTTGTCCAATTCAAGAGCAGAATTTTCTTTTTCATCAAGTGCCAATATTTTTTTCAAGTAATTTTTTAGTTTACATGATAAATAATGATGGGAAGCCTGGATACAAGTTAAAACCAGAACAGGTTAGTACTTTTTAAGCAAAATTTAATGTTGTATAAACTGTTGATAATTTGGTGTTTTGATAAAGACAATACTATAGGTGATACTTCATTCTTTATTTAATCGTAGAGCTAATTACATGCTTGCGCTAGCAGGGTAACGTGATCATGTTCGTTTTAATTGTTCATATATATATATGTGCATATTGGTATGTATATACAAATAATTCGGCAGAACTAGATTTTGAATCTAACTTACTTTTAAACTTATCCCAATAACACATTCTTGAAAATACACACCACTGCTACCATCTGTATCGGTGTTTACTGGTTTTGGTAAGTGAATTCGGCAATCTTTACCATTTTAACAGTCCATACCCAGCACGCCGTGCCTATAGACAATGATTTTTACCTTTTTGGGGTTCTGCTTGAACACGAAGAAAGATAACAAAAGTTACTTTGCTTTGAATACTTTACAGTGCTTCGAGGAAACCTGTGTGTTGTCAAAAATAATTAAAAAATCTAGTCTAAATCTTTTGTAGAGTTTTGAAAGTGCGCAATATACCTCTGTTCTATGTGGCAGGCCAATTATATTGCTAACAAGTGAGTACTAGACTCACATGCAATTGCTTACTTTGCTCAGAAACAATTAACTTGACTTACTTGGCCAAAAATACACTAGTACGAGGGAACTGTCGACGTTTGAAAAATCATAACTTGGTCTCACTATTTTTTACAGAGATGTTTCAGTCTGAAAGGTCCTTTCTGCTCTGGTGTGCGTATTGGTCTACTTTTTTTTTTTTTTACTTTTTTGGTTAAGTTAACTATGATTCAAATTTTCATTATAAAACTACTGTTTTTTATAAAATAATTTAGAAACCTTTCAAATTACGCTCTACACACGGTATTAAGAACTATGAGTATGACGTTGGAAGTTTTGATTTCAGTCCATTTAAAGTAGCGTTGTTGAGTGGTATCTAATTCTAGTACACAACATTTATATTATCTTCAGTAATTTAAATTAGTCCATTGTTGTGGTGCTTATTACATTTAGGTTAAACATTATAATACCTTGATGAATACTTTGATTCTCAAGGTGAAGTCTGAGTCTGATATTCCTGGGTGAGTTAAAGTTGTTTATTGACGAGCGAGTGAAGCGAGCGAGACACTATCAGGGGTAACTCAATTGAAAATCGGGGATATTTGTTTATATATGTGGTGACGTACTTATGTCATTTGTACTTTGACCCTTGCATATTTTTGTGTTAGCTCAGTGTTCGACCCCGTTCCAAACTTCACTAAACAGAATCTTCCCGTTTCGCGATCGTTACCAGTTTTATCCCAGAAATTGAATTGTTTACCACTTTGAGTTCTTTTACAGTGCAATTAAAACTAAAAAACTAGCTGGAGTTCCATTTCTATTCGATTTAGTGGCGGTGGTAAGTTAATGCACTATTTGTCGTAGTTATAAGCCCTAGCAACAGTATTTAGTTGAAAGTTCACTAGACTAACCACGAAGGTAAGTCTAGTGTAGTTATAGCCAGTTGTATGAAAGTATTGTGCGTTTTCAGCTATTACTTATAAGAATATCACAAAGAAAACATTTAAATAAAGTGACTTGTATTTTTGTTGCTTTTTTTTTCAATTCGAACAGTTGCAGGGAGTGGTTACTATGTCATTGAACCCCTTTATGGTATATGCGTAATTTAAAAACTCGCCTCTTCTAAGTGCTGCTTGTTGGTTTGTCAAGAGCCAATGGTAGTCAGAATGGCTTCTAATGAAGCTACCACTACTGAAGGAAAGCTGAGATAAGTACATTGTTCCGACTGAGTGAGCTGGAAAAGATGGTCCCTAGCCCCTTGTTGTATATATTATATAGAATCCATTTTTGTCACCATGAAATAAAAGCATCTTCAGGTAAAATACATCATATATTGTAGTTTTATGCAGCTTAACAATGCAGGCTCGCATGCCATTTGTGCTCTAGCACACCACTAGTTAGTAGCTCAGTGATGTAAGAGGGAGGGAGGGTATTTGCCTTTCCAATAATTCTCAAGGTGGGAATGGGAGGTGGGAGGGAGGGTGGGAAAGGGAGAAGACTGGTTTCAAAATTTTACTTTGAAGACATTAGATGCTGCCATGCTGTCCTTGATCTTTTAGTAGGAAAATTTCAATCTGATGTAATCATAAGTTGCTTGTGAAAACTAGCAGCTGCTAATGCTAGCTCAGATTACTAACTTTTAGTTTCTAAAAGAAGCACCACTCTATAGTTTGCAGACTAGACTATTACTGCCAGTTTGAGCATGCACATGAGCAGTTGGCACAAACTAACTGATGGATGACGCAAGAAATTGCTATATAAGGAAATAACAGTGCCAAAAATGGGCACTTATTAGCACATTATGTTTGATACCATTAAATGTTACAATTAGGAAATAAATAAATTTTATTTGAAAAGCTGTTATGGTCTAGCTAATACTAGTGTGAATGGGAGATGAAATGATTTACTTAATTATATAAATAAGGTTAGCCAAACTAACCTGGACTACTTAATTAGTAGTTTAACTGCAGTTTACCCGGAGTAATTTTTTCCCCTCCAAATCAGAGATCTCAGAAAGGCAGGACTTATAACTAAATACACAGGTACACTTTGACTTCAGTATCAAGACTCGATCATTGTATACTTTGCTATTCATCAAGTGATTTCAGGGCATTAAAAAATGATTCTCTTATTTTATTTTTTACTTTCTAAATTTAAATTTGTATATTGAAGGATTTTGAAGCTGTGCCAAGTCAATTGGACATTCCTTTTATTCATTAATACTTTTTTGTCACCGCTACTTAATGTATCAACCTCCCAGGAAGAATCCAATCTTTCATGTCTTATTGTTACCATCTGATTTATGCGTCTTTGCCATTCTTGTTCACAGCTATAGCTTATTATATATAGTTCAAGATAAAGCATGCAGGAAGTGCTATTCAGCCATGTAAATTACACTCCTATTGGGGTAAGCGTGAGCAGCTGTGCACGCGGAGTCGTACTTTTTTTTTTTATCAAACCTCGGGTATTGTACCATTTTTCTTCTTGAATTTCAAGCTGTAACTAGAGCACCAGTGGTGCGAACCCTCAGCGCTATCTGTGCACAACCCTCCACTTCACCACCAGTACCTCCCTCAAGATTTCCTAATACCAGTTTCAGAATGTTAACCTCACCTACCCTTAAGATCCGAAAATTTAGCTATTTTCAATTATCAGAACAAGAAAGCCTAAACAGAAACATTTGGAAATTTAAAGAGATTTACTTTGTGTTGTGCTACAGTTTAATATCGCTATAAATACTTGAATTTTCGTCAACTTCTAGAATCATTATTGACAGACAGACAGAATGAATGAAAGAGACAAGAAAAAAAATTTATAGAAAATATCATAGTTTATTTGTTTATATTTTAATTTATTTTTCTATAAGTGATCTAATTTCAGTCTAATCTTTAGTTAGTAGTAGCTACCATTTTTGGACAAAGTGATTTGGCAAGTTGTTCAGAAGTCTAGCTCTGTTCTAAAATCACTGAACACAAAACTCCACTCTGGCAAAGAAAGTAAAAATCCACTCACATTGAACACAATAAATAACAACAACAACTACAATGCCATATTAACAAATTATTACCTTGATGATGAAGCTAAAGGTCAGCTCTGTTTCAGTGAAACTAATGAAATTAACTGTTTGTGATGCAGCTATATCATAGTAGCTAGCTAGCTACAAGCTTGGGTAAAATTGTTTTAAAGGCTAAGCTATGTCACATATCATACTGTTTTATGCAGCAGACCTCTTTCCAACCCCTGGCTCCTCCAACCGTCTATGCTACGGCAAAGGTACAGCCTGCTAAGTATTTGCCATTCAAGTGCAAATTGTATGGTAAAGGATGTCACCCATAGAGAAAAGTATTGGCCACGAGTCACTCGCTTTTTCTGAAAAACTTTTAAAGGGACTTACGTTGTATCGTACAACTGAAGTTTGATATCGCTATCACTGGTTAAATCGACGTGAAGTTCGAGAAACGATATTGGCAGACAGACAGAATGAATGAGTGACAAACAGACTACTATAACCACTCATGCGCATGCGCGCTGAGGGTTAATTAGCATTTTTGGAAATTGAGTGTCGACAGGTGCTTTTTTGGGGGCAATAATGAAACACATGATACTCTTAATTTGCACCTAATACAATATATAATAGCTTCTACATTCAGGGTATTAGACATTCTAGGACTTTTTTGGTTTCTACATTTTTTATTTGTCTTTGCTGGCTACCTAGCTTCATACACTATGGATATAATATATCTTAAGTCTGGTGGCTTAAGTTATATCTTGCGGATTGCAGGACCAAGGTGCTGGGGTTTCGCCAAGTTTAATTTTTTTCTTGCTCCTTGCTTTCATTATTTTTTTCACCTCTTTATTACTATCAATCGCTTTTCCTTTTACCCACTTTAATTTCTTTTTCCGTTTAATTTCTTTCAATTTTTGTTTTTATATCTTTTTATGTACTTATTTGTGGATATACTTCCTCAGTCACAATGATTGCTAGCATGGCCATGTTTCATTGTTCTTCAGGTGTCTCGGGCCACACCCTAAAAGAATAAAGGTGGAAGCTAGAACAGTTGGTTGGCATACTCTACAACTGCAGGATATAGCTATTCTGTATCAATTGTTTCTGAATTCAAGAAGAAGACAATGGTCTTAGTTTTCTTACTTAATCACCTTCTACTTAATGTGATTGTGCTAAGCGTATTATTATATAGACTAGCAAGTACCCCACCACACAGTGACGCTTGATGTATTCTTGCAAATTAAGAATACAGTAGCATAATGTATTTTTATCCGTTGTTATCATCGTCTACCACTTAGTTTATAGTCCCTCTCCTGCTCTATTTTTTTCCTGAACTATCTCAGCTTTTCTTATCCCCCTCCTTTCCCTTATTCAGCTCTTTCTTCTGGAGTCGCGGAGTCCGTTCTCTTTTATCTCTCTTGCTACTCAGACTCTCTCATGGCTTTGTGAAACTATACCTTCCTTTTTGAAACTTGCGCCTTCCTTTATGAAGCTTTCGCAGTCTTTCCTTGCCAATTCCAATTTTTTTTAAGCTTCAATAGTGGTTGTTTCCTTAATTGCCTTCTACGGAATGTGACAATGCTGTACTCTTTCAGCTAATGACTATGCTTTACTAAACCGGCACAGCTCATGAATTATTCATGGTTACATACATTGTCATCGTCGTCATCATTACAGACAGATGTTTATGATTCAGTCATTCTTGGCTGAAATAATTATAATAATAGCAAATTTTCTCTTTTTAAAAGCCAATATTGTTAATTATAATATATGTTTATATGTATCGCCGCTAAAAGCTAATTAAAATAACGAATTTAGGGTGATTATGAATATTATTATTCACATATCCAGACTATTTCACATATCCAATACACTTTTCTAAATATTTTGACCTAAAGGTGTTTGAATAATAAACGAAGTACTATACTCATTTTCTTCAAATTGGTGGGGGATGGGGGTGTGACAAACTATGCTGAGGGTTAGCATTTTCTGAAATGTTTAAAAAAAGTTAATTTAGCTTGTAATAATTTTCATTTCATTCTTGTTGTAGGCCACCTATTTTTCTACTTAATACAGGATGTAAATTCTTCAAGAAATTTGTGACTACATTACCATCAAATGCTCATAAAAAGCCATCTTTTTTTGAGGGATGGTGTGTCAGTTTATCCTTGATATTATACTATTTGCACAAATTTAGTTCATTGAGTGAATGTACTAAAGAAATTCAGGAATCTTTGGCCAGTGTGGAAAAAATACTTCAAAAGAACCTGCTCAGTAGTGTATGTATTCCAACTACACGTTATAGCCCTTACCTCAACTCTCACATTCAGGACTTTCTTATGGTAAGGTTGTTTTATTTAAAGTATCAATTTACTAAGCTAAGTTGCTGTACACAATTTTTTTTTTAAATGGACACTACAGTATGTCCAAGTCAAGCTGGCTGCAAGAAAAACTTAAATAACTTTGAAATGGAAGCAGCTGTGCAACTGGAGTTTGTACAATTGAAAAGCTTGCAACAAAGCTGGAAAATTTTTCTCCTAAGTATACTTTAAAACCAGAGGGAAAGTACTATTCCAAGACTCAATACAAAAGTCTGTGGGAATGGATAAAGCCACAGGTTTCCCGCTCTAAATGCAACCGAGTTTAATCACACGGTCTTGCTCAAACAATTACATAATACACTTTTTATTGAGCTCGTAAACAAAAAACTTGTCCCTTCTCAGGTGTTAGTTTTCTACCCTTGTATTTCATTACTAGTGTAGTTTTTGAGTGTGGGAACGCTAGACTGGGTCTTCTGTTGCTGTATCAAGGGGACAGGCAAGTCTAATATGCAGTAAATAGAAATAATGGCATCATTTAGCTAGAAGCTGTATTATTCGGTTTCAAGCTATTTTGAATTGTCAGAGCTGTGTTTATTTATTATCGTTCCACTATATTCTTGTTCCAGATGTATGGGAATTCCAAATGATCCCTTCAACTAGGGGATACCTAATGCAGCTTTCATTCTTATTTCTGTGCTATTGCTCATGTTAATGTAATTCAGCGAAGCGAGCAGAGCTGACTCTCTAATGAGTTCGCGATATATATATATATTTAGGTCTAGAAATTGTTCTTGTTCTTGCGTGGGCGTATGTGTGCACCTTTTCTCCTACGCGCTTGCGCGGGCCGGGTAACCTTCTTAGCAAAATTTTGTTTTGTTTACCCGCCGTACGAAGTAGCGATGCCCTGTTGACAAAACGTTAGAAATGCTCGGTCAAGAGCTTTGAGGGCGTTAGAAACTCCTGAAGAAAAATTAGTAAGGAGAGAGATAAGAAATGAAAAAGACGGCAAGGAGGAGGAGAGCTAAAACTAAACAGAAACAGGTAGCAAAATAAAGAATCTTTCTTTTTGAAAAGCCATTAAATGTTCCTAATTTATTTCTTAGACTATTCCTGAGGATTACGGTACCAGGATCCTTCATCATAGAAAAAAGCTACAACTATTGTTTTCTCACTTCGACAGCATTTTGTAGCCACACCAAGCATGCATGAAATAGCTGCAATTACAGGGAACATGCATCACTCACTTCACTATTTTCTGTGCTATTAGAGCGCATCACTAGTAGTTATGATTGTGAACACATTGAATAGATAAAGAAATGGAATAAGAATGACCCTGCACAAGTGAACAAATTTTAGCTGTACTGAGCAATCGTGCCATTCTTCAGTGTAGAGCTGGAGTTTGTGAACTCCAAAATAATTCTTACAGGTAGACATTTGATGTTTCAATACTCTCAAAAAAAGGAAGCCCATTAAGTCTTTTGTGAAAGTTAATTTCACTCTTTCAGGTTATTTTCTGAGAGTTTACTACCTGGCATTAGGATATAGCTGATGATGCTGAACGGAACAATGCCTTAGAAATATGTATTAAGAAGTGCAAGACAGACCACATCACTTCAACTTATCAAGAGTTGTTTCAATGCACACTCGAGTAACTGCCCCCTTTTGACATAAACGTTGATTTACTAGAGTGTCATTAACGTTCAGTTTACAAGACTAATTACTTCCAGTTTTGTTATTAAGTGCAATCCACATTTACCCTGATTCGTGCCAATTCATCTTGGACAGACTATGCACTATATACAGTATAGTGAGTTTGACATTTGGAGCGATAGCTCTAATTATTTTATGTACCATGGTAACTTCGCTAAACTAATTATGACAGTATATTTAGTTTTAACATTTTTATTCTGAATGAAGCTTACACTGGAAGTTGATTACGTGGGAAAAATTAGTGTGCAGAGAACACAATAATTTAATCAGATTATAACAAGAATTTGTTGGTTGAGAAAATTTCAACTTGTTCTAACTACAGTATTATAGTATTGCAAATAGAATACTAAGACACACATTAATTTTTTGATATTACTTTTAGAATGTAATACTCTTATTGCTTACATGTATATCCATAAGGATATACTTATGCACAGGCCTTGCACAATACGAAAATATACACTGAGATTTAATTTTGTGTAATGCACACAACGCGGCGGCCATGGTGAAAATCGCTGGAATTTACATTTTGTCTGAACATTCAGATGCAGATGTATGATTCATTTCTCTCTGGATTTTCTTTCTGCATAGTTTCCTATTACATTGCTTTAGATTTCATTCTTGTATACAATACTTTTCTGTATGAACAACTTTTTAATTTAGTGATGAAACTTTAGGATATTTTAGGATAATATAAACAACATATTGTACATTATAATATATCTTTCTCACAAAAATGGTTTATGTTCAAGCTGGTGAGGTAAATTTTAAGACTTTTCCCTTTTGCGATCTGGCAACTCTTTTTGCTGACTAAAACAAAGGAATCTTGCCTCTTATGAAGTTAATGATAAATCACAAACCTTCCTGATCTTTATCTCATTTTTTGCTTGGTTTTGTCTACATTTTTGATGAAGGACTTTTGATGCCAAGCATTTGTCAATGATTTTTGTTGTGCTTTAATCTCTGCTTTGCTAGTCTAGATAGTTTAATTTTATGTTTATTTTTAGGTGAATGAAATTATTTCCATTTCATATCTGTAATTAACATTACCATCATCTAGTTTTTCTGTCATATTTATATGAAATTTATAAATGATACCCTAAATTTTTTGGGAATGAATTTTTTTCATTCAATTATGAATTTTAAAGATATGGTCCATGCAGTATAGTCATTATTTATATTTTAGTTTATGCTTTTATATGTGGGACAGTGTATGTGGTTTTAAATAAGAAAAATTATTGATAAATTTAGACATTCAATGCAATCTTAAATATTGAGTGTCCTGAAGAGATGTGTATGCAGTGGAGAAATTTAGTGAAAACTATTCTTGCTACTAAAATCAAGGCAGTTATGGTGAGTTAAATGTGATTTGTTAATTTGAAGGTATGACCTTAAACCTATTGATTTTTTTGTTCAATTCAACATTTTGTGGGCTTTGTACTAATTAACAAAGGTACAATACAAGCTGTTATATTCTTTAAATAATTCTCTAGCCGTTTATCATGACACTAATTAGAATTTTGAGCATTTTTCATCGTGCTCTCTGGACTTCCTTTTTTACTCTACTTAATGATTGTGTATTAAATGCAATCTAGTTGAAATTAAGCAGCATAAGCATGAACTAAATAATAATACTGAGTAATGCTAAAATTAGTACCAAGTATTTATTTACCTAGTTAGAATGGTTGGATTGGTAAAAGTATTACGAAGTAGAATTTGAAGGGCCACAGACCTAGTCATGATGGCCTGAGCCTAATGCTTTCACTTTGTAAGTGTTTCCAGTAGCATGTCAAAGGGTAATTAATTTAAAAGGTGCACTCACACTCTTTGGGCACGAAATACCCACAGAATAGACCATAGTTGCTAAGGTTTGTTAGATTTACTTCTGCTTTTTCCAGAGCTCTTTTTGTTTTACAAGATAGCTAGCAAGTACTACCAGGAGAAAGCACTCACCAAAAATAAAAGATGGAGGTCCATCATATCTAAAAAATAGCCTCATCAAAATTTTGAACTTTACATTAATATTGCACAAAAACTGCGAAAGTTTAGAAGTTCAGATTTCATATATCACAGAAAAACATATTATAAGGAGTAAAAGAAACTGAGAACAAAATTGTGATGGTCAACTACTTACAGCTCCAAGCCCTGGTAAAGTATGAACTAATGTTAAGTTCTCCCATTTCTGAGCAATTCGTGAGAGAATTGGACTATTGTTTTTTATGGGTAAATTCAACCATGAATTGTCCCAGCTGTACACATGCAAAGGTGAGGCACAGCTGCAATTCATGGGCACCGTTATGTGGGAAAACAGAGTATAATTTCTGTAGTATCCGGCTTCAGTAGGAGTATGCTACTAACAACATTCAGATTGCTATGTAAGAGCACCCTTAATAATAAAAGAATTGATTTAGGAATACAATAGGTCAAGACAGATTTATTGTGTAATTGTTTTTTTTTTAGAGCACTGATATACTAACTGATATTGTAGTGG
>WLWD01000374.1_pt1 | contig 106393 bp, 85 predicted proteins | sample 6712731 | NCBI WGS metagenome assembly WLWD01 (sample SAMN12718690, study PRJNA576275) | sponge metagenome | isolation source: marine sponge | host: Mycale hentscheli | place: New Zealand: South Island, Marlborough, Capsize Point | collected 2014-11-01 | reverse complement strand
ATTATTATTATTATTATTGTTATTATTATTATCATTGATAATGTTACTAATGTTAGCTTCTTAAAAAAAGTTAAGAGTTCGTTCAATTATAGTGAAAGTTTTGAAAGTCTACTGCATGCTTGAAGTGATCGTGAGTTCAACTAAAACATCTGCTACTCACATGACAAGCAGTACTTTTAATGCATTGCCTAAGATGATCATGACTCCTAAAGAAAGTAGGTTGGTCTTTGTATACTATAAGTATATTAATATTGGATACATTCATGTGTATTTGCCGTTGTTCAGAGTCAGGTCATTTTTTTTTTAATCACATGCCCGGTTATGAAATTCTAACCATTATAAGGCGGTATAACGACAGTATATTATTCATACATCTCATTCCAAGAGATCAGTATTATAACTTGATAAATTTCTCGCCTGCATGTATGTTACAACTGAATTGTAAGTGAGTTGGTGAGTTAGTGTTTCCAATAAAGTAAAGGAATCTAGGAATTGAACTATTAATGGTCTCCTCACTGGTCGCAGCATAGGGTATGTTATTATTACTAGAATTTCGCTGGGGTTTCACGTCAGTGCTCTTCTTTACAGCTGATAAAGTCATAGCAACCGCCATAGCGTATCAAAGTCTAAGTATATTAGAAATCAAATTAATGACATGAAACTAAATTGATGATTGTGAGTTCAAGAAGAAGTGTACAAATAAAGTGGGATATGATAGAATGCATGACAACAGGTGTAAATTAACAAATTAAGCTGGAATGTTCATAGCGTCTTTTCCAGTCATCGTGAGGGAGAGGGAGGGGGCAATTCATCCTTGGTCTGGAAGATCCGTTAGCAAGAGTTGCTTTTATGGACACATGTACATCTAGTTGAGCAGTAGCCTTCCTCCTCTGCTCTTCCTTCTCCAGCCCTCTCTTTGCCTTGTTCTCCAGTCCTGCTATTAACTTTCCCCTCCAGCTACTCCTGTCCTGTGCGGTCACATACCATGTCTACTCTCTCTATTCAAATCGCATCCTGTCCCTCCATCATCTTGGACCATGAGCTTGCTTTTGCACCAGCAACCCTTGGATATTCCCTTTTTGTCCACCATACACAACAAACACACACAGAATAAAAAATATGTATATATTATACCATTTTTGGTGGATCATAAATGTTTGACATCACAACTATGAATACTCAGATATGCACTAGAGCACTTGATAAACTAAAAATATCCATCTATTAATATATAGAATAAAGGTGACCTTTGATCATTGAGACCACCTACCTTGACATGAGATTGACAGTTCGATTGAAATTAAGTGAGGTTTTGGTTATTTAACAGGTGAGCACCGGATGTGAGTGCTACAGCTTTTTTTTTTTTTTTTAAAGTATGCTACAGTTGATACACAATAACTCAGCAGATGCAATTAACAGTGGACTGATAGGAACGGTTAACAAAAAAATTAGTAAAGATTGCCACATTAACCTACAAAATAATATGTTAGTTAAGGTGTAATTGTATACACTCATTAGTCTTGCCTTAGTTGAAACACAATAGAAATAATATTTCACAGAAAACAAACACATATACGCCCATGCAATGTGTTTAAAAGGATCTCTGCATGAGGTGGAATAGCTGTGGTGAAGAGTTGCCAATGATTGCATACGTGTCATATAATCGTCAATAGCAGTCTTAATTGAGTGAAAGACTCTCTGCATGTTGATTCCAAAATCACTGAGGCAGTAACAGCAGACACAAAATCCAAACTGCAATAGTGCTGCGAGTAAACAGTAATTTGGAAAATCACAGTGGTTATTTTCAAGAATACTTATTAGGGCAAAATTTTAAAAATTTGATTCATAAAATTCAAGTTTTGCAAAAAAAAGTTGTCCACAAACTTACGCACATACAATACACACACATATAATAATTGTTACATGAGTCCAGTGTGATGTGGTGAGACATTTCATGAGCAGGCTGACTATTTTCATGAGCCAAAGATGAGCGAAAATAAAGCCTGAGAATGAATTATCTTGCTACACCTGTGTATACTCTATGCTTGATATGTATATATCTTCACTGCAAACCAAGCTTGTAAAGTTGGCAGTGTTAGTTCAAATGGGGCTCTTCCACACTCTTAGCTAATGTATAGCGGCTGCTTTGATCTGGATAGATAGTCCTTGTAGAGAAAGATAGCTGGGGAGGAACTAGTAAGATTGGCGATTGCTACTACCAGTGTATTTGAAGGTAATGAGCTTGTGCAATGCAGTGTGTGATATCGTGAAATATGTCATGGGTCATAAACTTGAAAATACTATTGTGAAGATATCGAGCATATAATATAATATTACGGACAATTAAATGAATGCTTTCATTTTACCCTGCTGCGCTAGTGTACGGTTAATAAAAAATAAGTATAATATGAATGTATGTATGTATGCAGTGTGGATGATAACTATACATCAATGCTCAGACAAACGTCAGAACAATTTAAGCTTGGTCTGATATTAAAAAATCTGGTATGACAACTGTTACTATATTTTCATTGCTTTACAGACTGTGGTAGGACATGTAGTACATATTTGTATTGCTTTATAAGCTTCAAAATGAGTAAAATTAATTCATTTTTAAAGAATTGATTGTTAATGTAATGGGAAAAATAAATCTGGAATAAAGCAAAAAATAAAATAAAAAATTATAAACTAAAACTAGAAGCAAGAGTGCAAAGAAAAAGGGAAGAAAGAAAAGAAGAATGCCCAGTTAAAAAAAAAGAAAAAGAAAAAAAGAAAGAAAAAAAAAAAAAAAAAAAAAAGTGTCCATGTCAGGATTGAACCATAACTGTTCGCATTGAACTTTGAAGGAACGGTAAAGGAGGCTAAACTGCTAACTGATATGCCAGAAAAGCACACCCGCAAAACGCATGATTATAACCAGATCTGATCTCTTTGGCCAGCTAACTAGCCGACCAGTTATTGTTTTGGTTGGATATCAAGCACTCTTGGGCAGCAAATATCCAATGGCCAACTGTAATAATCCACTCTGAGTATGTATAATGACCAGTGAAATGCATACGACTTTTAGCCCAGTTTCCCCAAAAACCAATCATAATGTACTTTAGTTGGTCATCTGATGCTTAATGTTTTAGTTGTCAAAATATGTATTTCATAAAGCAACGTAAACTTCCCAGTGCAACATTGTGATGCCTATTTCTTCAATCTTTGGAAGGCCACTGTCTTTGAGATCTGTTGTTGTGTGACAGAAAGACTAATAGACAGACTAACAGACAAATTGAGTACTGCAATCCTACCATGCATGTGCGCCAAGGGTTAAAAACTAGATGGGATGAGCTGAGTGCTAGACCAGTTTAGCAAACATGGGCATTATATATACTTACGTATGGGTGTGGCTATTCACATATAAGTTGTACAATGGAGGAAATGATACTTTTGTGCACCACATGAACACTATCAAACACATGCACACACCGTCACCTATATCACTCCTATCTTCTTACACCAAATCATTATTCATCTAGGTGATACAGGAAGCCCATTACAGCACAAAATGGGTATACACGTTGACAGTATACTCATCACACATGTATGTGCAGATGTGTGTGTGCGTGTATATGTACACAATATTTCATATTCTGAATGTGTAAAGAATTAGCTATAAAAATCCAATTTTTTAAACTAAGTTTCACTCTATATAACGTCAAGTGCATATATTGTGCACTAAATAGAATTGAACAGCCCGTAGTGCATAATTACTTAAAAATCTATTGCAATTACATCTTTACTAGAATGCATTGTACTAAATCATAATATTACAACAGTAATGAGTACCAGGTCGTGAATGCCAGCAGAGACTGACACGTTCAATTGGTTATAGAGTACGCATCACAAAGACACACATGGAGACAGTGTGTGGTGTTATAAGACAAAAGTGGGCAGAGACAAGTATACTCAGGGTGTAATATGTATGCACTCATAAAATGATTACAGGACTATAATATTAGCCAAATGATGGCGAGTTACTCGAGTCACATATCACAGGGGAGTTGGAACAGGTACGGCAATGGCCTCACCAATATTTTAACAAAAGGGGGCATGTCAGCCATTTTTCACTTATAGCGAAACATGTCCCCAGCTACGCCCCTTAATACATGACCTCCTTGTTCAAGACTTATAGTGACTCGTAAGACATGGACAGCCACACTACTTCTAGACAAAAGTTAACTCTAATGTACTTTGACCCTCTCGTATTTTCGAGTTAACTCAGCGTTCGACCCCGTCCCAAACATCACTAAACAGTATCATCCGGTTTAACAATCATTACCCGTATCACCCTAGAAATTGAATTGTTTACTGACACTTTGAATTTCTTTGTGGGTGCAGTTTAAACTAAAAAAACTTACTGGAGTTCCATTTCTATCGAGTTAGTTGCGCTGGTAAGTTAATACGCTATTTGTCACAGTTATAATAAGCCCTACGCAACAGTATTTACTTGAATATTCATTGTCAACTAGACTTACCATGAAGTTAAGTCTTGTGTACGTATGTTCAGTTATGTGAAAGTATTGTAAGTTACAACAATTACTAAGAATATCCCAAAGAAAAAGTTTAAAGAACGTGACTTGTTTTTTGTTTCAATTCAAATAGTTTCGGGGAGTGGTTACTATGGCATTGAATGCCTTTACCGTATAATACATGATTTAAAAACTCCACTTTTTGTTAGTAGCTTGAATATTAGAAGTTAAAACCTAACGTCTAACACTCCAGTGTAGTATTAGGCTCGCTCGCCATTTGTGCTCAAGCACATCACTAGTTACATTTTCATGTTACCAAACTGGTCATTATAAACTTGGCGGTGAAAGGGTTAATGAATCTTACATTATCTGGAAATCACAGGACCATAGAAACACTTGACTCCAGCCCCTGGTAACAAATGACAAACTATCATGTGTAGCCATTACTTTTCTTCTTTCACTTTCGTTAATTTCATTACTGTAGCTATGTGTGTGCGTGTGTGAGACCAGGTGATTGTGCATGGCTATCGTCAGGTCACTGACCAAATGGTCTGGGAACTCTTCACCTTTCATTTAAATTCAATACTTTACAAATGAAGAGTTGAATCAATATAATGTGTGTGTGTGTGTGTGTGTGTGTGAGTGTGTGTGTGTGTGTGTGTGTGTCCGGCCACACATACAAATGGTTTCAAAGGATTATTCTGTTAGTAAATGAAGTGACAAGAGTTCTAAAAGTTCAGACTCTAAGTCGCTCCCTATATATTTCAGGTTGTCTAAGTGTGCATTAAATGGAAATATTCACAAGCCAATTAAAATGAGTAATAAATATAGTAAATAAAAAAATAATTTCACAAGGCCTCTTTCTTGTTAGTAGAGTTAAGAAGTCATTCCAGAGTTCCTCACCTCTAGTTGTATTGAAGTCCAGGAGTCATCACGTGTACACCAGTGAGTAGTCACTGCACTATTACACCTGCCACTTCACACTCCTACATTGAAAGTGTATGTCAAGTAAAACTAGCTCAACATAATTCAAGATTCTCGGATTTGTGTTTTCGTGCTTGTAATTCTAACACATGTAGACATTTTTTTTAAGAGAAACAGGCTAGTTTAGTATAGTAGAAATTGTTAAAATTTACACCTTCCAAATTATATTATATTATATTAACTACCACAAAACTTTATGAAAAATTGGGGCAAATGTCTCCACGAAAGTCAAACTAACATCTGGGATGTGTGTGTGTGTGTGTGTGTGCATATGTGGATGATGGGGGGAGGGGAGCAAAGGGAAGCAAAGTACTTCCCTGTCTAACTCAAGTGCAGTGGAGCCTCACTATTCCAAATAATCTTCCATGCCCCTGGACACCAAAAAAAAAAACAAAAAAAAAAACACAAAAGTTTATCAATTGATGAAATCATGAAGAAAGCATTTTATCCAATAAGACCACATTTATCATTTCCTTAGCCCCAAAAGATATTACTGCTCAGTGTCATAATTTAGCAGCACAATAGATAATACAAGCTAAGCATACCCAATGCACTTGCCACTGCCTGCCTTACGCTGCTCATTTGGAAAGTTGTTTATTACAAATGACGCCGATTAAATTTGACTAAGATTTAGGTTAGCCATTGTACATTGCTTTAAATTCACCAGAACAGTTATCTAATGATGACTAATTGACATTTGGGGGGAAAAAAATCACATCTCAATGTATTCTATTAATTAAATATTAATTTTAGGATGTCTTTAATCCCTAAGGGGTGGGGGAAGGGCGGCAAACTAGATTTAAGGAGATGTACAAGCCCCCATCCCTCCGCTCCCTGAAAACAACAACACTGGTTTTACACAAGATAGAGCAATACCATATAACTGTGGTTAGGAAGCAAACCGATGGGTCCAGCCACTAGTACTACGGCTTCAAGCCATGAAAGCCGAAACATCATCGCTAAAGTTAGTACAGCTGGCAACTGTCTTAGAGAGAATCATTCCTGGCATCACGTGATAAAATGCAGAGCAGTGGTAGAATATGAGAATGAAGTTAAAAGTCATGCAAACACACACACACACACACACACACACTCACATACAAAGCTCAACCGTGGTAATTATATATGCAATAATTGGCAGCGAGCGAGAGACTATCAGGGACAACACAAAAAATCAGGGATATATGATTGTATACATCATATATGCTTGGGCGTATGTATGTAACTTTTGTACTTTGACTCTCAGTTAAACGCGCTGTTTGTCATCACTGTTCGTACTTGAAAATTCATTGCCCAACATGCCAAGCTACCATGAGACTACAATGTTAATCTTGTGTTAGTATATCCAGAGAACACGCGTATGTGAGAGTGTTGTGTGTTACATGTGCTGACTAGCTAAGAACAAACAATAAATATACATTTGCAGCTTTTTGTGTTAAGCTTCTTAGGTTCCTTCCTGTTTCTTTTGTTAGTAAGCAAGTCTTATATAGAGTTAGGATGTATACAGCGCAATAATTCCTTGGAAAAGCTTGTTTTGCTTGTACGCTAATTTAAAAAAGTTGGCCGTGTAAATTGTTCAAACAAATTGTGCATGATGATTTTATAAAGATGAATTTTACCCTTTGACCTTATATGTCAATTTTTTTTTACTGAAGCACATCACAAGTATAATGCCTTTTCCCCCAGCAGAAGGAAGGGTGTGTATGGTCTGTGAAATTACACCACCTCTTCACTACCGTACAAAAAACATTGTGTACTGGCTATAAATTATATAATACAGATAAGCTTTAAATAAGAATAATAAACAAAACAAAAACACAACAAATGAAGCAGCAAAGGTGCGAACCCTCAGTGCTATTAAACATTACCTAGCTATTATAATAATATAATCTCCTTCAAAAAGAACAAAGCAATCTGTTAGCTATTTATTGAGGCCTCAATATAGCTCAAGCAATGAAAACAGTACATGGAAATGATGTCTTCATAAGAGAAGCTAAACTAGCCAGAAACACTCACTGCTATAATTTTTCAATGTGAACTTCACTTCATTCAAATCCATCGGTTAACTTCCCTGAGCATAAAGCAAACTACACTGCGGGCTGCAAGAAGTCAAGTGATTATGACGTGACGCTAGGGGGAGTTACCCAGCTGGTACCAATGTGGAGCTGAAAGCTTCACGTTTTATCAACAATGAGCCCCAAATTAAAAAAAAGTAGCACAATAAAAGGACCTAAATCTTCTTTCTGAATAAGTTCATACCTAAATCACAGTTAATTGTCAGTAATCTCCAAAATCAGAGCATGACAGACAGACTGACAGGGAAACTACTACAACCCTCTTGCGCATACGCGCTTAGGGTTAACAAACAAACAAACAAACAACAACAACCACCAACCAACATTGTCTGTTGAAAAAAATAAGCAAATTAACTGTCTACCAGTCCCTAACTCACATCGTGACTTATAAGACCTGCAACTACCTCTATGAGGTCATAAGACTTACATTTGGTAATGGTCATCAATACTATACTGTATCATGCCAAGTTGCTTATGGTCTTAGTGGTTGTCATGGCTCCTATGACTTGTCCTAGTCATATTCTATGAACTGCATGTGAAAAATGGCCATTTTTCTTCCATCACTGCACATCTGAATACTGGAAGCCAATATATTTGGCCAACGGAAGAAAATTCTTGTTCCCTATTCTCACAACATCAGCTGAAAAATGCACAAATGCTTCATAGTGACATTAGACTTTGGGGAAAGAACATACTCTTACTTCAGAAAAAGCATATGATGACTAAGCTATCAGGGTGTCATACTGGATTCTGCGCTGGGGGTGGGAAACACTGGTGTACTTGGCCAGTCTCATTTTGGAAACCCATACTGCTTTGATGGGCATGCCTATGTGAAAGTGTATATATCTTATACTAACCTGTGCTTTGTCACATAATTAAAGCTTATAGCTATTGTAGCTACTTACTAAATTAAAATTCTAGGGGGAACTAAGGCTTGGAAGAGATGGGGGATTTCAGGGTGCCCCTACCACCTCGGCACGAAACCTGGTTATACAAGCTAATATGACACTGTGCTTCTGAAGCTGTGATATTAGCACTTGTACGCTTAGAGAACTGACAAATTTACTGACATTGCCTCAGAGATACATAATAAAAACGGATAATCACTTAATAAACTGTTTAAACCATAATTATTAAGCAATGGGCAATCTGAAAAAGTCCTTCAACAACAGCTCAATGAAGAATAAGCAGATAAGTAAAATGATTTCACTGAAGTTTATCAGAATTGCATGAACTAGAATGACAGGACTTCATACACGATTTACACTGGGGGGGTGGGGGAGGGGGGAGAGAGAGAGAGATAAGAGAAAGATTTGTAAAGTCACAAAAACCGTTTAGCCACATGAAAATGGTGAAGTCATGATCACGAAAACTTCAACAAACTACTACAAATTCCTACATTTTTTTCATAACTTACATTTAAATAAATTCAGAAGGTGTAAAAAAATTAGGGTGGAAATCCCAGGGCTCTCATAACCTGCATGAAACCATGGGCTTAAAACAAAGTAGAAATATAATAATACGTTGAGTTGTATGCAATAATTATCTCCCCTTCATTGTCCAGGAGCACACTAAAGGATGTTAGGGTGGCCATGGGAAAAACTATGAGTGAGGATAATTTTGGTGGAGCATGTTTTGGAACAATTCATTAACTAGAAACCATTCCAACAAGCACCCACACTTTCAAAGAAATGAAAATTTTCAAGAGTACTATGGAACAAACAAACTGACGAGCCCTTGTCATAATATATAGCTAAAACTACCACAAAATATCACTATCATAATTCAGGCCACCCTTGCTCTTTACTTTCATTCATTAATTAACAGTAGCTAGCTATATAGCTTAGAAAAAATTGTTCAGGAAACACAACTTCACCAGGGGGAAAAAATGACCTGGGTGACCCCGTGCAGCTAACATACTTAGAAACCCACTGACCGCTAGCCATAAAACTACTTACCCCAGAAGCATAAGCCAGGGTAGACAGCGAAGCTTCCTTCAAGTTCATCAAGACGCAGTAGTAGCGTAGCCGTATTACGAATCAGTAGACTATTATAGCGCGCAACAATAGTTTAGACGACCACTTCCAGTCGAGAGTTTTACTTATTATGGTAAAGCGTTTTAAACTTATTTAACCCGGCGATACTTACCTACATGTAATTGGAAAAGGGTTTTCCATGAGAAAATGCAGTATCTTTGCGAGGAGGAACAGCCTTATTTTAACGGTCCGGCGTCTCGCGCAAGCGAAGTACTTAGGGCCTGAAGGCGGTAGTTCAAGATGCACAGAGCCGCCTATGTCTACGCAACAGTATAGCCTAACAAATATTTAACGTAGCTACATTTTCATCAATGCCGTTGGAGGGACATTATAAACTCAAGGTGGGGTCTTTATCTAATTGTGCCTTTCTCTGGAAGGACCTGGGACCTGAGTGATGATCAAGTAAAAAACTGCACCAGTTATAAAACTGTGCAGTAGTATGCACACTGAATATGCTTGCGCTTATGAGGGATTCTTCTTCAATTAATTATCAGCCATGTTACAGTTCCTAGCTTTCTAATTTTGTTTAATAATATAATGCAAGAATTTAACTAAAACAATTAGTTAAAACGAGCACCTTCAAGCAGTGTGGAGTGTGGTGAGAGGCTATCAAATTGCAGAAACCAAGGCACATTTTTGTAGAACTTAAAGCTCACCATTTCTCCCTCTGACTGGCTAGTAAAGATTTTTTTTAATGACTCTCAGTTTATTTGTGATCAAATGAATAAAATATACTTGGCACAGTACAACAGTAACGAGTATGAATATTTATGTTCTTCATCCACAGCTCCATGTTATACCAGCTTGCCTTTATTGCTGCATGGAAAATGAAACAACAAATAAAACAAAACCAACAACAAATAATAATGGAAAATTATTATAAGTCAACAGGTTCATTATAAAATGTTGGTATGTAAAAAAAAGTATTCCTGAAAGGGTGTTACCTATTATTCCTGACAAAAATACACTCTTTTTGGTATGATCATAGAGTGTTTCGCAGTGTAAGTGTAACAGTACACCCTATGAGTGTAACAATACACCCCAATGCAAAAAAGTGTTCCAGTACACCCCACTTAGGGTGTAACTAAACACCCCATTTTTTACAGTGTACATAGCTATAACAGACAGCAGCACAACTGTCAGTGCAATTATGACACAGGAATGCAGTTATAGTGCACTTAAAAGAAGTGGTACTGTATAAGAATGAAATATTGCAAGCAATTGAGTGGCTTTATAACAATTAAACATTTATAAAGCAAATTAATTTTGGAGTACTACATTGTGTGAAATAAGAATGCCGCAGTTACCAAGTGTCCTGTAAATGCACAACTCACTGCTTACATTTGTAATAATACCATTATTTTTCAATCAATTGACAATGTACATTATCACTTTATCCGTTGTCATTAACATCTAGTTGCACTATCAGTCCTTGTTTTATGTACAGGTCATTTGGAAGTATTTCTATTCATCCAACTCAGCGCAAGACCATGGTACTCTGTACCAATTACGAAACAAATTGAATAGAACAAATGTAGTTACAAAGCCAAAAAACAATGTTAATGCATGCAAAGATTTTGTCGAAATTGTAACATCAGGCCTCATCATTAGTTCCAATTTAGAGATGTTGTCGCTTAACTCGGTTGATGACATGCCTTCAGACATTTCAGTACCAGGAGCTGAGGAAGTGTGGACATTATCAGCAGATGAAAGGCGTAAGCATTTGCTAGATTTATGCAGGAGAATTTATGACAAATATGTCGATTTCAAATTTAATGACGTCACATCAACAACAAATGAAAGTGACTTGGTTATGAAGTATTCAATACAGCTCTTGAGGATGTGCTGCTTTTACATGGAATTTGCAGATGCCATAAGGGAGGGAGATGGAGGACGGGTGCTGCATTGTTGGAAATACATGGCCATCATTTTCTCTAATTCCGGAAATCAAAATTATGCATGTGAAGCAGCCAACTTACTGATTCAATAATAATCATACTTTATCACCACGTCAAGCTTCACAGCTTCTATGGAGCAGATTTATAAATAATAGTGGAAGTCGTGGAAAAAATGTTCCTGTAGACTTGCATATGAAACATTTGAATAAAATTGCCAAAGGTGTTATCGGCAAGTTAGGTTCAAACAAATCCATAAAAGCAATTCAAAGGATAGGACGGGCTATGGGAACATTATCACCTGTTTTGAATAATTTTGATTCTGTCAATAGCGTAGTTCAAACCACCAGCAAACAAACAAAGCCTAAAGCACATAAGGATATTTTGAACATAATGAATGAACTTTACAAAGGACAATGTTTCACAGCAAAAAGTTCAACAAGAAAACACTCTAAATTTCCATTACCAAAGGAATTCTTACTGCTAAATCAAAGGATTCAATTATTAACTGGTTGATCACAAAGTTGCCTTAATATTTTATCAAAGAAACTGTCTTAAAATTACGCTTCATTTTCACATATATTCATATAACATTTATTAATCGCAATGAATTTTTGTAATCACATTATTATGAAAATAACAATAAAGAACTAAAGTTAGTCTAACAGTATGAAATGACCGAGTCTTACTTTACACATACCACAATCACATTTTTTAGTACATACATCACAGCATAGGCACTTGTTTTGAAAAATTTTATGAACATAGTTGTCCATATGTTTGAATAATGCTATACGTCTACATTCAGAAGTATTCAGTGAATATTCTTTGATGTCATCATTAACATGGTGATAACTTCGTGCAAGCAATAGTGATACACAAGATAATTCACCATCTCTTCCGGCTCTACCCATTTCTTGTATATAGAAGCCAATGTCATCTGGCAAGCCAACATGAATTGTTTGTCTTACATTGTAGCAGTCCACCCCCATACCGAATGCAATAGTTGCAACAACAACTCTTAAAGTGCTGTCAGCTTTAAAAAGTTCCAAAATAGATGCCTTGTGAACACTTGAGAACATTTCAAAGAGCCGAAACTTGGGAATGTCAGGTGCCCCCTCTGGTAAAGTGGAATGTGACCCAAAATGTCTCTTGAAGTAAATGTATAGATCAGCACATACTTCCAAAGTTCTCCCATATATAATTGTTTCTTTTCTTTTAAGAAACGACTTGCAAAACCTTTAAATGTTTCAGACACAGAAACAAAATGACCAACTGAAAACCTCAAATTATGATCGACAGGACATTTGGAAAGAATGAAGGGATTTCTCAACCCAAGAATCTTGCTTATTGAATGCCTATCTTTAGCTGTTGCTGTTGCTGTCAATGCCATTAAGTTTACTGATGCAGGAACCAAGCTGCGCAATTCCCCAATTCTTTTTAGTACATGACGAAAACTGTTACCCCTACAGAACATTAAAAATGATATAATTAGCTAAGGGTGTGGTTAGAATTTGTTTCATGTTTGAACGAGTTATACCTACCATTTCTTAATACAATGTGCTTCATCAATTGCAAGAGCTTTCAATCTTCTGGTGTAAGTATCATTTGAAATTACTTCTCTCCATCTTTTATTATTTAATAACACTTCCGGTGTAAAAAAAAACAGCTGATATTTACCACTAGCAACATTAGATAAAATCTCATGGTCATTAGCAGTATCTCCACATACTCCGCAACACAAAAGTCCTCTAGCAGAATACGATGCAACCTACAATTAATATATACCCAAAATTAAAGTGAGTGGTGTAGGATTTTTTTTTAATTACTAGCTACTTTGAAGCTAATGATTCATAAAAAATTTTTTTTAGATTTTTACTCCTAAGTAAGGGTTAAGCAAATTTTGAACAATAATAGCTTATTAAGGCTGTCTCACTCTCCCTCTCTCCCTCCAAGAGGATTGAACAACTATTCAATGATGTGAACATGGAATATGCAATGGCTCGTCAATATCTATTCACATATTCAGCTAATTACCTGATCTTCGATAATTGCCAATAGTGAAGTTAGTACAATTACGATACTAAACCCATGTTCATGCTGCAAGTAATTATCCATGGCCAGAGGTAAAACTGCAAAGCACAAACTTTTCCCAAACCCAGCAGGCAATACAGCAAACATCTTGCCCAAGCATAATAAATGCCACAGTAATGTCTAACTGTTCTTGCTTTAGAGAGCTGTAACCCAATTCTCTCGATGCTGCTCTCACTGCAAAGCCAGCACTTAGCTTCTTAGCCATCCCGGCAGGTTGGTGGAGGAAGCGCCAGTGAATCTCTCTTTTGTGTGTACGTATATTTCTGCGTAGGCGTATTCCTGTCCGCCCACCCATTCCCTTAGCATTTAACCACACTGCAATCTGATTGGACTGCAACGTACGTTGCAGCAGGGAACAAACCCGGGTATAGGCTTGTTACCCGACCTCTCCCTTCAGCAGAGGTCGGGCTCCGCCCTACTAAGGGGTGGTCACAGCCAGGGTAAGGGATGGTCACAGCCAGGGTAAGGGGTGGTCAAAGCCCTGTGTTCAGAGAGAATCATATGTTTTGCAGGACAGAAAGGTGATAGTAAAGAGCTTGAAAGGTCTAGTCGGTAATGTGTGTTCAGAGGAACATGGTCATCTGGTCCTGCTGGCGTTATTAGACTGTGTCGATGATACTGTCCTTGTGAAGAAAGCCGTACTTTCTGTGAGTGAAATGTACAGTTGTTGTCATGGCAATGTCCTAGTTAACAGTGTTCCTTCATCACATGTCACAAACTCCTTCTCTCCCTCTTTGTGGTGTGTGTGTGTGATGATAATATTACAACCTTAGTTCGGCATAAGTTAGACCAGTTTATTGTGTGCGTTTCTGAGAGCGTCTGTTTCTCTTCCCTGACATTTCTGCTCATGTATTTCCTACTCTAGTTCAACATGGCAAATTTGATGTGCAGTAAAGTTGGTATATCATAACTTACGAGCCTTGAGTTTATGACTGCCATTCTAATAGCGTCTTTATATGTCTCAATAATCTCTTGATCTGTTATACTTCATTTGTGATAGTTGTTAGAGATATTATGGCTACTAGCTGTGAGATTTCCCAAGTGAGTGGTGAGTGAGGATGGGAAGGAATTGATTCATGTTTGAGCGCACGAGATATACAAACACACGTAGAGTGCATAGTAACTCAAGTGAGAGAGAAATGATAATGGCAGCTATTACTTCAGTTTCGTGCCTTGCGTGCACCACTGGATAACTCTACAGCATACCTGAAGTTTACCTGCTTAGTGAATTGCCAAATGCAGCACACCAAAAAAGTCTAGAAGAGGACACGCCTCTCTTCAGTTGGCCAGTTATAAGAATGTTTTGAATAGATTCTCTCTACATTACTCCTTTACGAGGATGAAAATATTATTGAATGTTTATATTGAGAAGTATGAATCCAAGTAGCTGATCTTTCTTATTGCAGCTAGGCTGGCTCGCTCTCCTGAAACACACACCAATAGTTATTTATGTTGTGTGTATATCTCCTAGGAGATGGTGTCAGAACTAGAAGGTGTGAGCTCCACCCACTATGGGCAGCGAGTTCTCCTGTACCTGCTAGCCCCTCGTTCTTCCCGACACTTCAGTTCCCAGTTTGTGGGCATCCTGTCTGTGGGAGATGACAACGCCCACTCAAAGAAACTCCCTGATGTTAGGAGACAGGAATTACAAGAGGGCGTGGTTCCAGCCCTGTTGTCCCTGGCAACCAGTCACATGAAGGACTGGGTACAGAGTAAGACGTATGTCATGCTCCTTCTGGAGGCCATGTTATGTCACCATAGCAACTCGTTACCCTTACAGCAGGCACTGGTGGACGCCCTGTGCTGTGAAAGGGGCGTGGTTATGATGAGCGACGTCCACACGGACTGGGTTCTGGGGCATGTGCTACAGTTTGAGAGCGCGCCATGTGATGAAGGCCTATCTTGTGCTGCTACTGGTATGGGAACTACCTCATGTTGTGCATGCATTAATTAGGAGGAGGATGGAATGGCTGGATGTTATGTAATCAATAATTAACAATTTCTTCATTGCCCCACTCCTCCTCCCCTCCCCCCCCCCAGATTAGTGTCATTATAACTAAACCAAATGCTGAAGTTAACTTGGTTAGTCGGTTTAGCTAGCACCTCAAGTCACACATCACAGCAGCTGTGAACTGGATATAATTTGAGAATGAGTTTGCCCTAGATGATGCAGCTTTAACTTTGTTTTTCTACCACCATCTTGCTTCATAGTAAATGCTGAGCTTGCATTCCAGCCTGCCATCTCTTCTTAGAGTTCAGAGCTGGAGTGCTCTAGTCAATAAAATGCAGCTGTCAACACTGTCATGAGTATTGTTAACACTGTGTTGTTACATGAATATTGTTGATATTGTTGTTACATGAGTATTGTTGATAATTGTGTTGTTTTTTATTAAATGTTTGTTGTTTTTTGTTTTGAAGGATTTTTTTAGCAACCTGCTGTCACTGGCAACCAAGGAGTGCATAAGGTCATGGGTTCAAGGTTCATTCAGAGCGACTTATCTACTATCTCGTATATTGGATGGAGATGAGATTGAGTGGGCGGAGCTTAGAAAGAAGATACGATCCAGTCTGACCACAGTGGCAAAACAGTTGGCACGAAGTCCAGATAAAGCCCACCAGTTCATTGCAACTAAACTGTCCCATTGAAGACTGCAACCAGATATTAGAGTATACAATTTGTTTGGTACTGTTGCTATGGTTACTAGTCATTCATGGTTACCAAGTATGAACTTGAGTTTTTGGCATACTTGCTCTTAAAGATAGTGATAGGTAAGTGGTGTTGACCACGCCTCCTGCTAGCCAGGCAGTTCTGGGCTTCAGACAATCCTGACAAGAGTAGCTGGTTTCTCTTGTTGTCATGGTTACCATCACCACTATCCCTCGTAGCCTGCAGGGCTACCACTTGTGTGTTGGACCACTCCCACATGCCCTGCCCACTTTACTGGCAGATCTAGCCCACTTGTTTGTGGGAGGAGTTTATGACACAAAAGCCATCGCTCAATTCAAGTTTCATGAAGAGTCAACATTCCTGGAATATTTGTTCAGAAAGAGGTAAGGGGTCTACACTATGAAATTGACTCACTATATCTTACCCACAGACAATATACAATTTTCTCATAGTTACTTATTGTGTTCTGTTATAGTCAGCGTTGGAGTGGGGTGTGGTCAAATGAAGATGAAGGGGAGGAGTGTCGCCTAAGGATCCACCTACCAGCCGACATTGCCAGTGTTAATGGAATACACGTAGAAGTAGAAGACGTGGCCCCGCCCACTAGACTTCCTCAAGAGCAGCTGCTCAAGACAAGTGTGTGCAGAGCGTATGCGGTGAGTCTTTCCAGAATTTTAATTGTAGGTTTTTCCCCTTAAAACAGCTTTAATGATGATTGTTCATATGAATTGAATAGACATTCAAGCTTTAGTTTAATACATGCCCCACCCTCTTTCCAGCCATCAATAACTAGTGGTGTGCTTCAGTGCTAATGTGAACAAGGTATGTAATCCAGCTACTTTCAAATAAGAAGGATTAAAATGTTTGTCCTTGGAGTAAGGAGCTAGTCTACCACCAAATAAGTAATCAAAGCCCTTTCCTGGACATTCGAGCTGTAGTCCTTAGCAACACTGAGATGTCACAGTGGATCTGCCGCGTGGAGAAGAGAAGTAGTTTAGTTTCAGCATCTCTACAGGACTTGTAGGCTCTTGTGGTGTGCTGCATTGGGCGGCGGTTTGAAGACTACACAAGCCCAGCAGATCAGCAAGAACTGAAAGTCTCCACCCAGTGGTTGCTCTATCACATGTGCTAGTACTAATATGCCACTGTATAATGTGTATATCTCATTAGCACGTTCCTGACACCTCACAGTGTGTCCTGCTAATAACTCACTGGCTCAAGTCCTTAGCTTCACTTGCACGTGCGTTGTGTGGTACTCAGTTGATTGGTACAGGATCAGCAATGTTGAACATGCATTTGTTTTGTCCCGGCTATATTTACATAGTGACATTGCCACGCCTCTAATCAGCGCTTCAGTCAACATTGAACATTGAACTGTTGTTGTTGTTGTTGTTGTTGTTGACAGGACTTTGGCTATTGCCACGCCCACAACTGCACCCAATCTCACGATGTCACAATTGCTGTTGACCAGAAGTCACTACTCACTCAGACTAAGAGGAGGAGGAAGAGACCTCGAGGTAATGGTGGGTGTGGTCTGGTGGGTGTAACCAATGTAGTGGGTGTGGTCAAGTAAATGATTCTTTTGAATGTTATAGAGAAAGAAGATACAAATGGGTCACGTGACAGTCACAAGACACTAGAGGAAGACAGTCAGTCACATGACACCAGAATATGACAATCACTTGTCACGTTTATTTGACGCTGAAATAGCAGCTGCTAAAGGAAGACTAGAGGAACGTGTGATAAACCCAGCCCATGTAGCTAGTAATGCTCTGGAAGCCACACCCACCTCCCTCACCCAGTTTAGAAGTCATCGTTTAGGAGTGGACTCGTTCATGACGGGTTTTGCTTTCACTTGCTATGAGGTGCAGTAGATCCAACAGCCCATTATGTGGAGGACCAGCAGGGTTTTGTTGAAAATTATCTTTCCCAAAATTTCATCAATACTGAACTCAGGATGACTGTACGTCTAAATACGATAGCACAGTGATATTAATTAATGCACACCATTCACCTGCTAATGTACCCCCCCTCTCATTTGTGTGGGTGAAGAGTGGGAGGAGTTTGACAAATATCTACATCTACATGATTTCAGTTATCTGAACATATTGGCTGAACACAATAGAAAATGTATTATATAACACTAATGAAGGGGCGTGGTCAAGCAAATTATTCATGTCTGTATGTGCTACTAATTCAACACACCATGTCACGTGACTCTGGGGACGTGTACGTCAGTCCCTGGGAGAACTGCTTGTTGAAGTCGAACCCATGAGCCACTAGGAACTGGGCGGAGGATGGGTCAATCACGTACGCACGCCCACACAACAACTACACGTTGAACACCTGCACCTCAACATCCAACACCTCACACCAGCTGACCTCTGTATTCTCTGGCCTCACTACTTCAGGCAGTCTGACCTCTGACCCTTGCTCTGCCACTGATCTAACCTTTGAACTTTCAATGTGTTCCTCTTCTAGTAGTTTGAAGGTGGTGATGCCAAGAGACAAGATGGCCCTCGTCTTCACCACCTCACACAGCTCCTCGTAGAGCTTGTCCACACTTCTAAATAGCAAACAATATTACATCATCAAGACGTGACCACATTCACTACACAAATCAAATGCAATCAGTACATATTACTCTGAAGTCATGATATCCCATAAATAATATCATTCAGGGAAAAACCCCAAATCATGCCATTCATTAGTGCATCTCCATCATTCAGTGTGTGTGTATGGAGACATGACATCATCACACCTGACAATGACTTCCTCATTGTTTAGGGGGCATCTTGCTCATTTATAGGTGCATTTGCCCCAACATCATGGAATGAAATGACAGGCCCCTTCCCCTGAAATTTTAAAATGTTGATTTAACCTCCCAGAAATTTCGCTCTAATGTTGCTATGTTAAATGTGCACAAATTCTTCAATCTTGTGAACAGAATTAATAAGCAACTCAATCAGACCATCAACTGAGCCTGGGCCGGTGGACGATCAAGACAACACTGAGCCTGGGCCGGTGGACCATCTAGACAACACTGAGACCATCAAGACACACTGAGCCTGGGCCGGTGGACCATCAAGACAACACTGAGCCTGGGCCGGTGGACCATCAAGACAACACTGAGCCTGGGCCGGTGGACCATCAAGACAGCACTGAGCCTGGGCCCGTGGACCATCAAGACAGCACTGAGCCTGGGCCGGTGGACCATCAAGACAACACTGAGCCTGGGCCGGTGGACCATCAAGACAACACTGAGCCTGGGCCGGTGATTGACGGAACTACAGGCCATTGTGGCTAAAAAATAAAAAAAAACAAGAAACTTCTACATAAAAACATGTGTACTGAAATAATTTCACATGATTCTGTTTTCTCTTGACATTATGAACAATTCCAATAGCCTAATAATAATCTCTACAGCTCGTGTCACACACACCTCCTCAGTCACGAGTGTGATGAGTGTGTAGTTTGTTGTTGTTGTTTTTTGTTGTTATTTTGTTAAACGGCAAAGTTTGCTGGTTAATTATTTACATAAATGTGCATTGCTATGTGCAGTCGTCCTTAACACATAGTAGACGGAAGTCTCAAGTTTGTGACAGGCGTAGTATAACACCTGTATGAGAGTTGTGGATTTGTGACGGGTGTAGTATAACACCTGTATGAGAGTTGTGGATTTGTGACAGGTGTAGTATAACACCTGTATGAGAGTTGTGGATTTGTGACAGGTGTAGTATAACACCTGTATGAGAGTTGTGGATTTGTGACAGGTGTAGTATAACACCTGTATGAGTTACGAATGCGTGACACCACCCACTCATTATGTTAATTGAGTATGATGGTCAGGAACTTGTGGTGGGTTCTTTCTTACTCTATCATTCTACTAACAGCACACACAGCATGACAGAACTCCATTAACTGGTATTGATGAATGGGGCAATATGCCACGTTCCTGTCTGCAGAGAACAAGTAATGTTGAGGAAGTGATAGTAATGGTGTGAACTACAGTGACAGTTTGACTAGTGGCAGATGATCATGGATGTTAAGTAAAACAATATTGCAATGAGATAATTATGCTAGTGTGTGTTTTAGCAGCATGTATGCGAATAAATGCCCAGTCCAATTCGCCTGTGGGCAAATAGCTATGGTAATTAGTTAGTAGATTGTTTTATAGCACAACTCTAGGTTAGACTTTAGTGTGGATATTTTAAGGCAATAACTAATTTAAATCTGTTTTAATAGGCTTAGCTAGTTATGTAATATCTCTCAACTCTCAATACTTTTCTTTTTTTACTATACTATACTGATCTGTTTTTGTTTTCATTTTCATTTTCTTGTTTTGTTTTGTTTTGTTTTTGTTTTTTGTGGTGAAGTAAAAGTAAGACTTTATCTTCAATCACTTCTTATCTATAGCAGTCATTAGCCTGCATGTCTCACATTCTCAGCTGACAGTCATTAGCCTGCACGTCTCACATTCTCAGGTGACAGTCATTAGCCTGCACGTCTCACATTCTCAGGTGACAGTCATTAGCCTGCATGTCTCACATTCTCAGGTGACAGCCGTTAGCCTGCATGTCTCACATTTTCAGGTGACAGTCATTAACCTGCATGTCTCACATTCTCAGGTGACAGTCATTAGCCTGCAGTCTCACATTCTCAGGTGACAGTCATTAGCCTGCACGTCTCACATTCTCAGGTGACAGTCATTGCATGTCTCACATTCTCAGGTGACAGCCTGCATGTCTCACATTCTCAGGTGACAGTCATTAGCCTGCAGGCTCACATTCTCAGTCATGACCGCAGTCTCACATTTCAGCCTGCATGTCTCACATTCTCAGGTGACAGTCATTAGCCTGCATGTCTCACATCCTGTCAGGTGTTCACAGTCTCATTAGGTGCAGTCTCATTAGCCTGCATGTCTCACATGTGTCACATGTCACAGTCATTTAGCCTGCATGTCTCACATTCTCATGACAGTCATTAGCTCATGGTGACATTCTCATAAGGTGACCTGCATGTCTCACATCTCAGCCGGACAGTCATCTCAGCCATCATGTCTCAGCATTGTCAGGTGACAGTCGTCATAGCCTGCATGTGGCCTGTCTCACATTGTGACAGCCAGGTGTCCACATTCTCAGGTGACATTAGCCTGCATGTCTCACATTCTCAGTGACATCATTAGCCTGCAGTCTACATTCTCAGGTGACAGTCTTAGCCTGCATGTCTCACATTCTCAGGTGACAGTCATTAGCCTGCATGTCTCACATTCTCAGGTGGCAGTCCTTCAACCTACCTGCATGTCTCACATTGACAGTCATTAGCCTGCATGTCTCACATTCTCAGCTGACAGTCATTAGCTCAGTCATTGACTGCATCATTAGCACATTCTCAGGTGACAGTCATTAGCCTGCATGTCTCACATTCTCAGGCTGACAGTCATTAGCCTGCATGTCTCACATTCTCAGGTGACAGTCATTAGCCTGCATGTCTCACATTCTCAGCTGACAGTCATTAGCCTGCATGTCTCACATTCTCAGCTGACAGTCATTAGCCTGCATGTCTCACATTCTCAGGTGACAGTCATTAGCCTGCATGTCTCACATTCTCAGGTGACAGTCATTAGCCTGCATGTCTCACATTCTCAGGTGACAGTCATTAGCCTGCATGTCTCACATTCTCAGGTGACAGTCATTAGCCTGCATGTCTCACATTCTCAGCTGACAGTCATTAGCCTGCATGTCTCACATTCTCAGGTGACAGTCATTAGCCTGCATGTCTCACATTCTCAGGTGACAGTCATTAGCCTGCATGTCTCACATTCTCAGGTGACAGTCATTAGCCTGCATGGTCTCACATTCATTAAATCGAATGCAGACAGACAAACAAATGTATTACTGTAACCTTCTCGCACATGCACGCTGAGGGTTAAAAATGAGAGAATAACTAGTACTTTTTTATTAAAAATGGCTTTTGCTAAGTGTCTTTACAAAAAAAAAAGTAATAAAAAAACAAAAAAAAATATGTGTATGGTTACTTTCTTCAATGTTAGCCAACTGATCATCATATATATGAAGATGAATTGGTTAAAGTATGGCTTGTGATCATGCAAAAAATAGTAATAATAAAAAGCGTGGTATATGAATATTGAATTAGACAAGTAGTTCTGATGCTGTTGAGGATACTGTGATGTCATCACAGTCTGAGAAGTAATGGCAACACTTTACCATATAATAATGGATTCAACTCTGTACTGCAGTATTGCATTACTTGTGGCTGTTAACTGAATAATTAATATTTTATTTCATGTACCAAAATTGAAGCAGCTACAATATTTAGTGGACATAATTGAGAGAACACAACTATCTAAATATTAATTACATAGGGTAAACCAATTGGTGAGTGGTTGACTAACCCAGTAGTGCACTGCTACGGTTTGTGATATGAATATAATTACTGTGGTGTCTGATATGAATATAATTACATTACGTGACTATCTCCTCACAAGATTGTGGGTGGCATTGGTTTGCTGAGAGAGATCCTATTTAATCTGATCACAACATCAGAGTTATAGGCTGTAGTGTGTGAATAAGATGGCTGAAGAGATAGTTTATGAGGGTAAGAGTTTGGAGCAGCTAGAGCAAGACATCACTTGTGCTATCTGTCAGGAACACTACACAGAGCCTATGTTCCTCCCTTGTCTCCACTACTACTGCAAAGAGTGCATCCTCAAACTTGCCCGAAGGACAGCCTCCAACCAACAGTTCTCTTGTCCAGAATGTCGCCAGAAGACCAGCCTCCCAGAGGGAGGTGTGGAGGAACTCAAAACAGCTTTCTTTGTCAACCGCTTCCAATCCCACTGGTCTGTGATGAAGCGAGGCCATGGAAAGGTAGAGGTGAAGTGTAAGGAGTGCACAGACTCTGGAAACAAAGCTCAAGCATTCTGTCGCCAATGTGCCGTGTTTATCTGCAAGGAATGCGCAAGACTGCACAAGAGAATGAAGTCCTTTGCTTCTCACCAAGTTGTCCCTCTTGAAGACCTCAGACAAGGCACAGCTAGAGAGATAGCTGTGAAGGAGCCTCCCACTAAGAAGTGTCTCACTCACGAGAAGCCCCTCGCTATCTACTGTTGTGATTGCAAGTCTCTTATATGTTGTGACTGCACAGTGACAGTTCATAAGGAACACAAGTTCGAGTTCAGCAAGGTGGCAGCTCCAGACACCAAGAAGAAGCTTCTGGAGAATCTGAGTCCCTTGAGAGCAGCAGCAGTGGCCTTATCAGGAGCTGTTACAGACATCCAGACTACCAAGCAAGAGGTAGAGGCCCAGGGCAACTCTGTAGCTAACACCATCCACACCTCCTTCAATCAGCTCCAACTCCTCTTGGACAAGCACGAGCAACAGCTACTCCACCAAGCAGCAAATCAAGTTCAAGACAAGATAGACAAGCTTACAGCTCAGGAGAAGAGCTTGTCTGTAGCTACTGCAGAGGTCCAGAGTATCGTAGACTACACTGAGAGATTTGTAGGCCATTGTTCAGACGAGGTAATGAGCATGCACACTGAGATCAGGAGGAGAATACAGCAAGAGGTAGGAGAACACAGCAAGTCAGGGAGGAGCTTGGAGCCAGTGGAGGAGGCAGACATGGGGGTAGAGGTGAGTTGCAATGAGGCACTACTGGAGCTCTGTCAGTCCAAGGCCAAGATCACTCGACTAGCTCTAGACCCAGCGCAGTGTACAGTGAGGGGTGAGGGGACACACACAGCAGCGGTCAACCAAACAGCCGAGGTGACCTTGACTACTAAACTAACTAACAAGAAGACAATTAGACGTAGAGTTGTAGTAGTCAGTGAGTTGAAGTCTCTGTACGATGGATCAGTCGTCAAGTGTGAAGTGGACCAATCAGGACCTGGGGAATATCGTATCCAGTACACACCCACTGTGCGTGGACGTCATGAACTAACTGTGTCAGTAGACGGGCAGCAAGTAGCAGGTAGTCCCTTCCCTGTGTCTGTCTCCCTCTCTCCTACTCTACTAGGCAAGCCTGGTAAAGTGTGGACAAGAATAGAACATCCTACTGGCATCACAACTAATTCTGTAGGTGAAGTTATTGTAGCTGAATGTTACGGAGACATTGTGAAAATAGACAAGGAGGGGAAGAAGACAGTGCTTGTGGAATATTCTAAAACTAAAATAAAACATTTGTCTTCTATTACTACAGATGAAGAAGATAATATTTACTACACTATTGAAGACAGTAATAAGATCCTGCGATGTGACAAGAATGGAGGCAATGTTCAGGTGCATGAGGTCCAGCAGGTGAAAGGTCCAGGATACAGGGGAGTGGCAGTAGTAGGAGATGAAGTGATGGTTTGTGAGTGTAACAATAGAGGTACTATTCTAGTATATGACAGAGAAGTCAAGTATGTGAGGCGTATTGAACAAGATGGCATGGGACAGTTCCGCAACATATCTGCAGACCCACAAGGCCACCTCTATGTCACTGACTATGATAATGATTGTATCCGAGTCTTCAGTAATGACGGTGTCTTACTACGATCCTCCTTTGGTGGCTATGATGATAATGGAGTGAAGAAACTAAACGATCCTTGTGGTGTGTGTGTATCTGGTCAGTATGTGTATGTCACTAACCAATATGGTAATGTGTCAGTACTTACTACAGAAGGAGATTATGTCACTTCACTTGGTCACCGTGGTAATGATGAAGGTGAATTCAATTGGCCTCACAGTATATGTGTAGATGTTGATAACTTTATATATGTAACTGAATTTTGGAATCACAGAGTTCAATGTTTCTAATGAGTTTTATGTCACCATGTATTAATATTAACCATCTTAATGCATATATTCATAGTTTGTAAATTCATAATGTTTCATTGGATCTTTCGTGTTAATAAATTAATAGTATGGCGCGTAAGTTGCCCATTCAAAAAATAATGTATGGGAAAAATATAAAAAAATCGCTGTTCAATTGAAATCGCACGGGGAAAGTGAAATGGCACGTATTCTTGGAAGCATACAGTTCGAGTAGTTTCTAGTTGGAGACTATGTCATTCCACAAAAGTTCTACCCGTATTAGACGGAATGTTTTTCAACAGATTGGGAGGAGCCGTGCGTTGAAAACGAAGTTCCAGCGGAAGCTAATCAGATAGTAAGTGAACGATACAGTGTAGCTACAATTGCAAATGACTTTTTTAAAAAGCTGGCCTACTATTAGCGAGTGATAGCACGGGTAACCTGTGCTATTAGGGATCAATAGCACTCGTAGCAATTGAAATAGCACTCACCTTTGCCTGTACTATTTCAATCGCAGTACTCATGCTATTACTCCATCTTACTTATTACTACTATTTCTACATTCTCCTACAGTTCAGAGGAGTAGTAAACCAAATTGATTAGGTCCGGTCATTATAACCACACCCACTCATTTGTTAAAGCAATGAATTTGTAGACAGTGTAGAAGTTTATATTTCATTAAATGAACAAATATTTTAGTCTGTGCTGTGAGTTTCCAATAAATTCCAATGCCACTGCCATCACTCCAAACAATTCAGTACAAGTGAATTTTCAAATGCAAATGATTTTTATAAACAATCAGTAGGTTCATGTCATATAAATAATTTATGAAATTATAATTAACTAGCAAGTACCCTGCCACACAGTTGCGCTTGATGTACTATAAATATCTCCTCTACTATTTGGTTATTTAGTTACATCACTCCACTATTTTCTCACTTTCTCATCGTTACTGACGACTCCTTACCAACCCGGCTCAGTTTTCATGAATAAACATACACCGCTGTCATTACTGACAACTGTTTACCATCTGACTCATCTCTCTCTCTATGTATGGAACTGTTTACCACCTGACTCATCTCTCTCTCTATGTATGGAACTGGCTCATCTCTCTCTCTATGTATAGAACTGTTTACCACCTGACTCATCTCTCTCTCTCTCTATGTATGAAACTGTTTACCACCTGACTCATCTCTCTCTATATATATGCATGGAACTGTTACCACCTAACTCATCTCTCTCTCTATGTATGTATGGAACTGTTACCACCTAACTCATCTCTCTCTCTATGTATGGAACTGTTTACCACCTGACTCATCTCTCTCTCTCTCTATGTATGAAACTGTTTACCACCTGACTCATCTCTCTCTATATATATGCATGGAACTGTTACCACCTAACTCATCTCTCTCTCTATGTATGTATGGAACTGTTACCACCTAACTCATCTCTCTCTCTATGTATGGAACTGTTTACCACCTGACTCATCTCTCTCTCTATATATGCATGGAACTGTTACCACCTAACTCATCTCTCTCTCTATGTATGGAACTGTTTATAACCACCTGACTCATCTCTCTCTCTCTCTATGTATGTATGGAACTGTTTACCACCTGACTCATCTCTCTCTCTATGTATGTATGGAACTGTTTACCACCTGACTCATCTCTCTCTCTATATATGGAACTGTTTACCACCTGACTCATCTCTCTCTCTATATATGGAACTGTTTACCACCTGACTCATCTCTCTCTCTATGTATGGAACTGTTTACCACCTGACCGAAACACTGCATCCACCATAATTACAACTTATGAATACCTGCTCTGCTTTTGTAGCCGTCTTAGCTTTATCTTCTTAAAACATTGTAAGCATTTGTGACAAAATAAGTAACTGCATCAGCTCTAGTGCAAACAATGGCCACTTTACAAACCAACAGCACCAGAAGGATTTCTGTTTTTCCAAAGATCGCTGTAGAAAACTAAAGCAAGGACCAGGACCAGGCTGCTGTGGTGTTTCCAGGATATCTTCCAAACTGCTCGATATTGGCTATTTTCTCCCCTGTAGAAGCTATTTCTAGTGCTCTATTTCGACCACCACGAAATCTGGTGAAGAGTAGGCAAGCTGAGACACACCTCCCTTGTGGTAAGGTAATGGTGCAGCCTTGGCCACAGCAGTTCTGACAGTCCTGCACTCACACACCACTTCTACCAAGGGTTTAAATCACTCCTCGTCTTCCCCACTGTGTTGGTTGCCTTATTTCTTTCAATAAATTGCTGTACCTCCTTATCGTCAAGTCTACTAGTTCTAATGCCTCCGCCATCTGGGAGGTTGCTATTACTAGCCTAGGCAATGAGAGTGTGCATACATGAGATAGCAACCATGTGATCTCACCAGTCATGAATATAGAAATACTATTGGGAAGATATCTGGAGTAGAATAAATTGATATATTGCCCAACTCTATCATCACACTTACAATTATAACACAACATACTTGTCTATCCCATGTATATAACACAACATACTTGTCTATCCCATGTATATAACACAACATACTGGTCTATCCCATGTATATAACACAACATACTGGTCTATCCCATGTATATAACACAACATACTGGAACATACTGGTCTATCCCATGTATATATAACACAATGTACTGGGATATCCCATGTATATAACACAATGTACTGGTCTGTATATCGCATGTACTATGTAGGATATGTGGTCTTGTGTGTTGCTATAGGTTACTAGTGGACAAAGAAGGTGCCCTTCAATGGACAAGACAACTCTTTGATATACAAGTCAACGATAGACTCAAGTAGGCAGACCACTGAACAACCAGACTACTACTCTAACTATGACTGTGTGTGTGTCTGCATGTGTTAGTGTGGAACTACTTACAGTGGCACATGAGCCAGTAACAGATCAGCCGTGGATGGTCCCAGAGAATCCTATGTCCTGTTCTTCATCTGCCAGTAGTTTACAGCCATCCTCTGTTTCTCTGCCTTCTTCCATGCTGCCATCATCCACTGGCTCTCCTGTGAGACTAGCCCCAGGTCACAGTAGCCATAGCATGGGGGAGGAGCTGGAAACATGCCCCTCCTCCATATCTACTTCTCCATCCTCCTCTATGGCAACACGCTCTCCACGGCACAGGTCCAGTACCAGCAGCCCCACCCCCTTGTCTAGTAGAGTGAGGAGTGGCATGCCTCTAGTGCAGGTTGAGGTAGTATACATGTCAGATCCTCAGCATATCTATGTCCGCAATGATAACCAGTGTGACCAGTTTGACAGGCTACAACACAAGGTGAACCAGCACTGCCAGGAACGTTTCATTCCTGTAGCTGAGGACTGCCTGGTAATTAGGTTAGACTTACATTGCTGTTGTATTGAGGCAGTGTTATGTATGTGTGTGCGTGTGCAGGGTTACAGTGTGCAGGAAGATCTTTAGATGATGACATCTGGTACAGGGTTATCCTCACAGAAATCACCAAGGATAACACAGCTGTGGTGGCAGAAATTGTAGATGCAGGAAAGTCCAATGTACTCCCAGTTGCCAGGTAACTATTAACAGTTGCTAGGTTATGAAGGTTACAAAACAGTAGCACTATTTCTATGTCGTCATTGTCGCTGTATGTGCATAGATTGAGCATGCTCAGTTCCAGTCTGAGGGTGTGTCCACCAGTAGTATCCCGATGTGTTTTACGAGGCATCATTCCTTCGAAGAGTCGTGGTAAAGTATAGCCACAGCCTCCTGGAAGGACTCTGTAATCTCTGTCATAAGGGAAACCCTAACAGATACCAACATCTCCATGAAAGTTAGTGGGTTGTCATGGCAATGAGTGCTAGCATTCGAGGGCAAATATTTTAAAGAATGTTTGGATCTGTACAGTGCTTGGAATTTTGTAATAGTCCCTTCATCTACTATAATTTTTGAAGTGTATATGATGAATGCTTGAAATTAGGAATAACTTGCACATTAATATATCCACATTCCCACAAAATTTTTTGTGGTTATGTGGTTACTTTTGTGATAAGAAGGACCTGAAGTGAAAAAGAGCAAATATTGATATGAATCTTTCTAATTTTATAAGTTAGCTAAAGTTTCATTACAAAAATTTGGTGCCATAATATGCTTTTAATCCACAAAAATTTGGCAATTAATCAAAAAATGTGTTTAAGCCAGGAATCCAGCAAATATATAGTTATATGTCTAAGAGTCTGGCATAACATAGCCAAGTACGTTAAAATTATTATATATAAATTTCATAACTTAATATTAAATTTTGAACTAATTGGTAGCTTAATTTTTTGCATATTGTACGGTAAAAATCGTCAATTTGTGCCATTTACTGGTCTTTTCAGCGAATCGCGAACATAAACGTGACGTCAAAGCAGTGCACCTGCGCACTTTGTTGAGCGCTTTAGTTGTTACTATGCCTGCTTTAGGTGAACGATCCCTTGTTTCCAAAGTTCGCAACGGCTGTTACTGTAGTTCTGGGCCTTTGTTGAGGTAAGATTTAACTAATTGGTGAGCGAGCATAGCGAGCGAGACACTTACAGGGGTAACAATATTGAAAATCGGGGATGTTTGTTTATATGTTTGGACGTACGTATGTCATTTTGTACTTTGATTCTCCGTATTTTTGTGTTCGCTCCGCGTTCGACCCCGTCCCAAACTTCACTAAACAGAATCCTCCGGTTTAGCGACCATTACCCGTATCACCTTAGAAATTGAATTGTTTACCGCTTTGAATTCTTTTGCGGGTGCAGTTAAAACGCAAAAACTTATGGGAGCTCCATTTCTATTCGAGTTAGTGACGGTGGTAAGTTAATACGCTATTTCTCACAGTTATAAGCCCTACTCAACAGCATTTACTTGAAAATTCATTGTCCACTAGACGAACCACGAAGGTAAGTCTTGCTTAGGCTTGTCCAGTTGTGTGAAAGTATTGTGCTTACAATACTACTACTAATGTCAAATCACTGAAGGAAGTAATTTTTGTGTCGGTATATCAAGTGAACAAGTGTATGTGAAGGTGCTGTGTGTTACAAGGACTGCTTAGCTGATGAAAAATCTTTACCTTATTGACAGGTTAGGTTTTTGTCTCTTACCTATCTATAACACCAACTCCTGTAGTAGCTTCACAAAGTAGTAGGCTTGTCATATTCAGTGCAGTAATTGGTAACACAATTGAAAATCGGGGATGTTTGTGTATATATTTGGACGTACGTATGTCATTTTGTACCTTGATTCTCCGTATTTTTGTGTTCGCTCCGCGTTCGACACCGTCCCAAACTTCACTAAACAGAATCCTCCGGTTTAGCGACCATTACCCGTATCACCTTAGAAATTTAATTATTAACCGCTTTGAATTCTTTTGCGGGTGCAGTTAAAACGCAAACACTTATGGGAGCTCCATTTCTATTCGAGTTAGTGGCTGTGGTAAGTTAATACGCTATTTCTCACAGTTATAAGACCTACTCAGCAGCATTTACTTGAAAATTCATTGTCCACTAGACGAACCACGAAGGTAAGTCTTGCTTAGGCTTGTCCAGTTGTGTGAAAGTATTTTGCTTACAATACTACTAATAATGTCAAATCACTGAAGGAAGTAATTATTGTGTCGGTACATCAAGTGAACAAGTGTATGTGAAGGTTCTGTGTGTTACAAGGACTGCTTAGTTGATGAAAAATCTTTACCTTATTGACAGGTTAGGTTTTTGTCTCTGACCTATCTATAACACCAACTCCTGTAGTAGCTTCACAAAGTAGTGAGTTTGTCATATTCAGTGCAGTAATTGGTAACACAATTGAAAATCGGGGATGTTTGTTTATTGGTGAGCGAGCGTAGCGAGCAAAACACTTACAGGGGTAACACAATTGAAAATCAGGGAAGCTTGTTTATATGTTTGTCACGTATGAATCTAAGTACGTATGTCATTTTGTACTTTGATTCTCCGTATTTTTGTGTTCGCTCCGCGTTTGACCCCGTCCCAAACTTCACTAAACAGAATCCTCCGGTTTAGCGACCATTACCCGTATCACCCTAGAAATTGAATTGTTTACCGCTCATAATTTTTTTGCGAGTGCAGTTAAAACGCAAAAACTTATGGAAGCTCCATTTCTATTCGAGTTAGTGGCAGTGGTATGTTAATACGCTATTTCTCACAGTTATAAGCCCTACTCAACAGCATTTACTTGAAAATTCATTGTCGACTAGACGAACCACGAAGGTAAGTCTTGCTTAGGCTTGTCCAGTTGTGTGAAAGTATTTTGCTTACAATACTACTACTGTTGTCAAATCACTGAAGGAAGTAATTATTGTGTCGGTACATCAAGTGAACAAGTGTATGTGAAGGTGCTGTGTGTTACAAGGACTGCTTAGCTGATGAAAAATCTTTACCTTATTGACAGGTTAGGTTTTTGTCTCTGACCTATCTATAACACCAACTCCTGTAGTAGCTTCACAAAGTAGTGGGCTTGTCATATTCAGTGCAGTAATTGGTAACACAATTGAAAATCGGGGATGTTTGTGTATATGTTTGGACGTACGTATGTCATTTTGTACTTTGACCCTCCGTATTTTTGTGTTCGCTCCGCGTTTGACCCCATCCCAAACTTCACTAAACAGAATCCTCCGGTTTAGCGACCATTACCCGTATCACCTTGGAAATTGAATTGTTTACCGCTTTGAATTCTTTTGCGGATGCAGTTAAAACGCAAAAACTTATGGGAGCTCCATTTCTATTCGAGTTAGTGGCGGTGGTAAGTTAATACGCTATTTCTCACAGTTATAAGCCTACTCAACAGCATTACTTGAAAATTCATTGTCCACTAGACGAACCACGAAGGTAAGTCTGCTAGGCTTGTCCAGTTGTGTGAAAGTATTTTGCTTACAATACTACTACTAATGTCAAATCACTGAAGGAAGTAATTTTTGTGTTGGTACATCAAGTGAACAAGTGTATGTAAAGGTGCTGTGTGTTACAAGGACTGCTTAGCTGATGAAAAATCTTTACCTTATTGACAAGGTAGTAGTCACTTGCATATTCAGTGCTTGTAACACAACCAGTTGTGTGAAAGTATTTTGCTTACAATACTACTAATAATGTCAAATCACTGAAGGAAGTAATTATTGTGTCGGTACATCAAGTGAACAAGTGTATGTGAAGGTTCTGTGTGTTACAAGGACTGCTTAGTTGATGAAAAATCTTTACCTTATTGACAGGTTAGGTTTTTGTCTCTGACCTATCTATAACACCAACTCCTGTAGTAGCTTCACAAAGTAGTGAGTTTGTCATATTCAGTGCAGTAATTGGTAACACAATTGAAAATCGGGGATGTTTGTGTATATGTTTGGACGTACGTATGTCATTTTGTACTTTGACCCTCCGTATTTTTGTGTTCGCTCCGCGTTTGACCCCATCCCAAACTTCACTAAACAGAATCCTCCGGTTTAGCGACCATTACCCGTATCACCTTGGAAATTGAATTGTTTACCGCTTTGAATTCTTTTGCGGATGCAGTTAAAACGCAAAAACTTATGGGAGCTCCATTTCTATTCGAGTTAGTGGCGGTGGTAAGTTAATACGCTATTTCTCACAGTTATAAGCGCTACTCAACAGCATTCACTTGAAAATTCATTGTCCACTAGACGAACCACGAAGGTAAGTCTAGCTAAGGCTTGTCCAGTTGTGTGAAAGTATTTTGCTTACAATACTACTACTAATGTCAAATCACTGAAGGAAGTAATTTTTGTGTTGGTACATCAAGTGAACAAGTGTATGTAAAGGTGCTGTGTGTTACAAGGACTGCTTAGCTGATGAAAAATCTTTACCTTATTGACAGGTTAGGTTTTTGTCTCTGACCTATCTATAACACCAACTCCTGTAGTAGCTTCACAAAGTAGTGGGTTTGTCATATTCAGTGCAGTAATTGGTAACACAACTGAAATTCGAGGATGTTTGTTTATTGGTGAGCGAGCGTAGCAAGCGAAACACTTGCAGGGGTAACACAAATAAAAATCAGGGATGCTTGTTTATATGTTTGGACGTACGTGTGTCATTTTGTACTTTGATTCTCTGTATTTTTGTGTTCACTCCGCGTTCGACCTCGTCCCAAACTTCACTAAACAGAATCCTCTGGTTTAACGACCATTACTCGTATCACCTTAGAAATTGAATTGTTTGCCACTTTGAATTGTTTTGCGGGTGCAGTTAAAACGCAAAAACTTATGGGAGCTCCATTTCGCTATTTCTCACAGTTATAAGCCCTACTCAACAGCATTTACTTGAAAATTCATTGTCCACTAGATGAACCACGGAGGTAAGTCTTGCTTAGGCTTGTCCAGTTGTGTGAAAGTATTTTGCTTACAATACTACTACTAATGTCAAATCACTGAAGGAAGTAATTTTTGTGTTGGTACATCAAGTGAACAAGTGTATGTAATGTTGCTGTGTGTTACAAGGACTGCTTAGCCGATGAAAAATCTTTACCTTATTGACAGGTTAGGTTTTTGTCTCTGACCTATCTATAACACCAACTCCTGTAGTAGCTTCACAAAGTTGTTGGCAAGGGAGCGGAGCGAGCAAGACACTCTCAGGGGTAACACAATTGAAAATCAGGGATGTTTGTTTATATGTTTGGACGTACGTATGTCATTTTGTACTTTGACCCCCTCGTATTTTCGAGTTAACTCAGCGGTCGACCCCGTCCCAAACATCACTAAACAGTATCCTCCACTTTAACGATCATTACCCGTATCATCCTAGAAATTGAATTGCTTACTGCTTTGAATTTTTTTTGTGGGTGCAGTTTAAACTCAAAAACTTACTGGAGTTTCTATTCGATTTAGTGGCGGTGGTAAGTTAATACGCTATTTGTCATAGTTAAGACATCAAGCGCATCACTAGTTAAATGTATACTGCTGTGCAATTCATAATTTATACGTAAGATTTTATTTTTGCTGGCAAAGTTTAGTAGATACGAGTTTGCTAGCAAGTTTCATTACCTTAAATTCTTCATGTAGTTTCTAGAACTTGCAGACTGAGTATGCACTTCAATGAAATACTAGTGGTAAGTGAATTGCCAATACTATTATCACTAACAACAAAGGTTTGTCTTTATTATTGTATTACTACTATAGAACATGAAATTTCAGAACGGCTCCAAAGTGTCATACCCTTTCACAGTTACAGCGAAAATTTCCTGCCTTCTGTTCAGATTAGCTGCAATAGTTCATTCACCACAAATTGTTGATTGCCACAGTTGTATTTTCCCCCACAAATTGTTATTTTGATGATCATAATATATTAAATTGTTGATGAAGCTGACAATAAAGGCTGAAAGAATGGAAAACAAAGTGGGCAAGAGCGAGTAATTGATGGGAAGGGAATGGAGAGAGCAAATAAAAGCCAGGGGAGATTAGCTAGCATCATGTCTTCTTTGGGGGCCTTACGTTACTGTGTGAAAAAATCTCCTTGTTAATCCAGAGTAGGCTTCATCCAGGGTAGGATGGTGCTCCAGGCAGAGAGATTGCACAGCACCTGAACAATTAACTGGTAAGCATTAGTTATTTCTAAAATACACGCACCTGCGGAGGTATGCGGTAATATTTTAGTGCGTAGTGTGACGATTTACCGCACGATTCTGACGTCAAATATAATGGCAAAAAAAGCATCACAGTCTACGAGAGATGGGCGGTTATCAGCCTTTCACTATTAATATTGTTGTTCTAAGACTTCAGGTATGCTTTAAAACCATTAATAAATTAATGTACAACTTTTGAAAGGCTAAAAACTATTGCATCAAGGTGTTGTCAAAGTTTCCACTCTTTAAGCTGGAATCACTGTATAGAGGGACAGATTACATCAGATAACGTAACCACTAGGATGACTGTGGGCATATATCTTATATCAACTTGCATAGCAGTAGCTACTGGCACTCTACGGGCACTCATCTATGATCACAGTGAGTGTTGTCCAGTAATGCCATCAATAGTCCCATAGGACAATACAAAAGTCCCATGGGATGTCCCATCAAAATTTTGGAATTTATTAATCTGTAATTTTCACTGCAGGGAACTCCTCCTTGTTGTTCAAGAATTTTGTGTGTGTGTGTGGTTGCAGGTGTATGAACGGTCCAGTTGTGATGTCCTGTATGTGGACTTGTTCACTAGACCTCGTTCTAAATCTTTGAGTGACAAGTTAGTGGCTCTGAGTCTTGCTCATTGCACTCACTCCAAGCCACACCTCCAAGATGGTGTCATTCCTCCGCCCATGATGATAACTGCAGGGGACAGACTGGATGTGGAAACATTGCTGCTCAGACTCCATGGGACTTCTACTTCCAAGATGTGAGAGAGGGTAGCGTCAGAGATATCATGAGTTACTTCACCCTTTGTCATGTGCATACATCGTCATTCACTACTCTGTGTCTGTTGCTAAGCAACTCCACTCAGTGCTCTTGTGTCTGTTGCTAAGCAACTCAACTCAATCCTCTTGTGTCTGCTGCTAAGCAACTCCACTCACTACTTAACTTTTTGTATCTGTTGCTAAGCAACTCTACTCAATACTCTCGTGTCTGTTGCTAAGCAACTCCACTCACTACTTTACTCTTGTGTCTGTTGCTAAGCAACTCCACTCACTACTTAACTTTTTGTATCTGTTGCTAAGCAACTCCACTCACTACTTTACTCTTGTGTTTGTTGCTAAGCAACTCTGCTCAATACTCTCGTGTCTGTTGCTAAGCAACTCAACTCACTACTGTGTGTATTTGCTGCATTGCTATGGTAATATTTGCATTTTTATTTTCTTGCCAGGCATCTATTTTCTTGCCAGGCATCTCCGTACTGCTATGAGGAATGTGATAATTTGAAGACAATGCTTGAGGCAGCATACGGGCGTGGTGACCTGCCCCTTGTTGGCGTGCCAATACTGAACATGTATGTGGCCGCACGGTTCTCGGAAGATAACCAACTGTATCGTGCTAAGGTCACAGGTCAGTTGAATATCTGGCAATAGTATTGCTAAAGTTTTTAGGCGTACTTGACAAGAGAAACAGAGAGAGAGAGTGTGTGTGTGTAACATTGAATTTGGTGTATAGTTTAGAGTATAGTTTGTGTGTCTGTACACACATGCACAGTACGACAGCCACTGGACACACCAGGGTTGGGGTCAAATACATGAGTAGTTGTATTTAAACTGTATTTAAATACATTTTTGGAGTATTTGTATTTGTATTTGAAGATCTAAAAAGTGAAGTATTTGTATTTGTATTTCAAATACTTTTTAAAAATCATAAGGTAGGAATGCGAGAAAGTAGAAAAATAAAAGATTTCCTGAATATATTTCTATTGGACAAATTTATTCTATTGTTTAGTTCTGGAAAGTACAGAATCAAGTGTTGCTTGGTCTATGCTGGCATATGTAGTTACATTGTAGTAACAAAATAGCTCCACCTCCTATTGTAAAAAGTTGCTGTTAAATGAGCTGAATGTATACAAATAAAAGGCACACTTGCGTCTAAGTTGCTTCAATGTGAATCAAACCAGCGCCCTCAAGTAATAGAGAAAAACCACTGAGCCTCTGAATCATAATCACACCTACAACCACCACATACTTGCAATACTATTCCAGTGTATTTATGCTGTCCTGTATCTTTAGTGCCAGTTAAGATTTCTATAGCATAGTGGAAAAGATGCTTTAACCCAACAGATATTGTTCAAAGGACAAAGCTCTTAAAGAACTAATATTCGTCAGGTGTAATCTGTTTTTCCATGTAACACTTCATTGACTGTAATTTGATGCAATTAAATACTACATCTAAGAAAGTATTTGTATTTGAGTTCTTCAAAGTATTTGACCCCAACCATGGGACACACGCAGATAGACAAGCAGGTGACATACAGACAGATGACAGATAGACAGATGACAGATAGACAGTCAGACGTACAATGGACAGACTAATAGACATAGGGACAACTGAAGGATGCACAGTCAGCTGTGAGGTGGATAGACAGGTTATTGCTGGCTCTGACTGACAAGTTGCTGGCTGTCCAACCACTCCCTGAATGAAGTACTAGTGTGACCATACATAGCAGAGTACGTGGAAGAGCTGTTAGCACTGGACTATTCAGAGAACATAAATAAGGACATGTTGTTGTTATTGTTGTTGTAAACAGGTATCAGTGAGAGTGGCTATTTGGATGTCCTGTTTGTGGACTATGGCAATATTGGGTGTGTGCATATGGACTGTGCTTACAAGTGGCCTCCTGACATCTTAAAGATTAGAAAACAGGTAATGATCATCACCTTAGCTTGCCTGGCTCACTGCCATATTTTTGTAGGCTCTTCACGGCCGTTTGCACCAAGTATGTCCAGTGGGTGGGGCTACAGTCTGGAGTGAAGATTCCTCAGACTTTTTCCATGTACAGTGTACGATGGTTGTGCGATAAACGTTCTAGTTCATGAAGCCACGCCCCTTGACAAAACTCAACCTTCCCATGAAGATTGTCTACTGAAAGTATCTCTGACACTGAAATCTTCTGGACAGGATGTTGCACAGCTAATGTTAGACACTGGCAAGGCAGACCCTGAGGTCACACCCACTCTTAATGTGGCCACACCCACAGTGTCTGTCCAAGCCAAAAACTCCATCTCTCTCACTTCCAGCATCTCTCCTGCTTTCGTCTCACCTCTTTCAACTCGTGAATCATCGCTCACTAAATTTGCTCCTTCCTCAGATGTTCTACTGACTCCTCTCACACCACTAATACCAGAAGTCCCTCCCTCTTTTCTCACACCTGCATCAGCCTCTCTCATCATCTCTCCAGTGCCACAGACTCGCTCTGTGTCTGCCAGAACCAGCTCTTCGTGTAGTGTCAGACCTCACATCAGCACTGCTGCTACAGGCACATCTCTTGGCGTGAAGGATGTGGTCTACAGTGATACTCACTACAGACTTGAAGAATTATACGCACAAACCAACTTGGAGTGCAGAGGTCACCACAAGCCTCACCTCATCCTCACAGTCTTCTTACTTATCTTTATATTCGTTGTCTGACCAGCTTCCAGTGACCCCTCCCACACCCTGACCTGTGGGCAGGGCAGCTTGGAAGACTCGTTTACACAGAGCCTCAACTGAGAGCGCTGCTGCTGCCATTAAGGGACGTGCTGCAGGTCGCAGGCGCATTGTTTCAGCTCATGCTATTGGACGTTCACCTGACTCACCTGGACTCAGACTGACTGGCAGGTCAGCCTTAGTCTCTCCTAGTCCTCCTCATTCTGCACCACCATCACTGGCACCTACCACCCTGGAGCAGCCATTGTGGAGGTACTCTAACAATGCCACGCCCTCTTCCTCTTCTGTCAATTCTTCCATTTCTAATGAGAGTTGACGAGAAAACCACATGATAACAATATATCCTTTATCATTGATCAGCAATCACAAACTCCACCCAATGCCACATCCACCATGGCGACCAATCCTTCTGTTCGCCATCCTATTCTTCCTAAAGTCATTCTGCCAGTCCAAGTGGGCGGTACCTTCAAATGTCGAGTTGTATTTGTTTTTTAGTTTTTTAGTATAGCTTCAATATCATGTAAAGTATTTAGATAGTTTTACTATCAATGCATTAGTGTTGCCTCTCAAATAGAGCTTCTTGACTAACTGAGTGGTTCACGAACTGCTATGCTGGGATGGGTCTGGCGGAGTCCACCACCACCCGCCAATGGAACCGGAAGTCATTGACGCGCATTCAATCTTACTTGTACACCCACGCACAATTACGAACACAATGGTACGCTCCATTCTTCCCGATAGGATTTTTTTTGCAATAGGTAACCGGTCGTTCACTTTAAAAACACTTATAACAAGTGTTGAACTACAACATTTCCAAAAAGGACGCTGTACCCACATCTCTCGAACACGCTATGGAATTTTAAAGTTAACCATATCCGACCACTACCAGTACCACTTTGACAGAGACCTGCTAAGTTGATTTGTGGTGAGTCAAGACAGTGTGACTAAGAAGAAACTGGACAGGCTAGTGAAGCTGCAGTGATTGAGGTGAGGATATACTTAACAGTGACTGACTGAGCATATCTATGGACTGAGTACCACACTATTATTTAAACACCCCATGTTACACACATAAAACTGCCTTTTGAGCCAATATATTAGTGTGTTTTTTTTAGTTGTGAAATTGAAGTACATAAGAGTGTTTTCAATATATTTCTCAACTATGGACAATATTACAATAATTAATTGAAGTGATAATATCATTATTATAATCTACTGTAGTATGTCCGAAAGAAGCCGCCGCAGGCTTTCATTTGAGCAACCCAGCACAAGTGAGGGTTTCTTCTGTGCTCTTTGCAGCCAGTCCAACTCTAACTTGTCAACAGCAAAATCTTGGAAGGATCCAGATTCCATCGCATATGTTACTACTCTAGATCTTACTCTAGATTCTCCCATATGTCGACCCTGTAGACATGATATCTCCAGAGTTTTCTCAAGAACCCTGATTCTTTGCCTAGGTGGAAGGAGAAAAAAAACAGGATGAAAAGTGCTGTGTTTCTAATTGTTTTGAAAAATCATTTACATGCATGAGAAATACACCTATCACGTCATTGGAAATAGATACTGAAAACTCTGAAACTTTTCCATTATGCAAGCACCATTACTTTTTGATAAAAAACAAAGAATTAAATCTTCAAACAACCTGCCCAACCTGCAATATTTTATGTAACAAAACTACCCGATTGCCCTGATGCAAAACGAGTCCAAAAATATTTTGAGAATACTGGATACAACATTGAAATATCTACAGATAGTAAGGTGTGTTTTGCTTGCTATAAGTGTCAGTTGCAAATTCTTAAAAATGAGTCTGTAGTCAGCACAGACACAGACTGCAAGGCATCATTTCAGATCTGACAACTTCTATGAAGGCAAGAAGTACAGCAAGTACTATTGATGAGAGCATTAACTTAGCAATGATACATACATCAGTCTATGTTGGAGAAGTCTTATTAGCTAATGAGAGCATGCTCCTACCTTCTGTACACAACCTATTCTTTGAAAAGTTCAAAAAATATATGACAATGTGCAACAGTAGTTCAGATGAGCCACTGGTTACAGCTCGGTGGGTACTGAGCAATTTAATTGCCACTTACAAGCATCACCTCAGCACAGTCTGCAAAATTAAGAAACATGGAACAATATTGTACCGAACAGGTTGTGATTTACTTACAACTTTGAGCAAAGCATTATATATAAGTCCAAGTCTAATTCTAAGGTACAGAATGAGTCAGTACCATGTGCTAGTCAAAGCATGGATGGTACAGTGGAAAAAATAAATATTGCTTTGAGAGAACAAATCCAAACATACATTGACAAAGATAAAGCGTTACCTTTTCGCTTTGACCAACTTGATATTAATGCCCTTATATCCGAGTTAGATCCAAGTATTTGGTCTTTCATCAATAACATCACCGTGTCTACTTCTGAATTGACAACTCAATACATGTTTAAAAAATAAGACGTTTTTTTTTGCTTGTGTATGATGATGTACATCATTGATGACAGGTGCTACTCTCCAATGCATGGCCTCATAACAGATGTTATTGATAGCTATGGAGGAACTGATACACTGATACGAACCCCCTCAATAGACTTGGTATATGTAGCTCTATGGACACTCTATCGAGAATTATCCAGTATAGAGTTAGGGAGAGACAGAAAGTTGGACCAGAACATGAGTAATAATTATTTCAGCTGATAACATTGATTTTTTGCACAGTTTTTCTAGAGTATATTGTGGAGAAAAGAAGAAATCATTACAATACAAGCTGTACAGCCAACTCCAAGTTTAAAGTCTCTAAATGTAACCCAAATTGCTGGCCAAAAAAGACCAAAATTATCACCTTATCCATCCCCTAACAAAAGCTTTAACTCTCCAGTATCAAAAGTCACAAGAAGAGCACGATCTGGATTAGAATTCCAAAGCAGCTCAATAACAAAGGAAATAACAGGAAATATAATCTACCCAAAGCAATCTCTCAAACGAGCATACACGGAGTAATCTTACAGGAGAAATGTTCAAAATCTCTAATACTGAGCAAGCTGAACTCGATAAGTTGAATAATATCTACACATCTATCAACTCCAAAAAAATGTTTATAACAGTGCTTTAAAGAAAGATGAAAAACATTTTTGTGACGTGTTTCAATATTTAAGTATTGTACAACCATTATCAACAGAGAAATCCAATGTAGTCTATTATAAGGCCCTTGACGCTGTTGCTGATGATAAGGACACACTTATGTTTGTCTTACATGATTTATACAGTGCTTTTATCAAAAAAAAAAGTCTATCTTTTCTACTTGTTGAAGGAGATGCAAAACTATTATGAAGTATTGCAAGCTATAAAATTTGAGCATGGGCACGAGCATGATTGGTTACTTACCAGGGCATTGGTACTTGCTTAAAAAATTTCAAATTGCTTTAATGAAGCCATATTTTGATGCTGGTCTGAAAGAGCTAGCAAAAGTGTCAGGGTATTCTGTTGCAGCTATTCAGGCATGTAGTAAATTCAAGAAGACCCATTATTTTATAGTAGAAGTGTGGGAAGCGATGTACCAAACTATGGTGACAAAATATTTTGAATTGCTTTGAGAAGCAGAAACTGGGAGTTACGGTTAGCCTGCTTGAAGTTGATGGCACCTATTTTTTCTGCCTATGAACATTTCACTTGTAAAAAAATTATCGCACAACATTTAGCAGATGTACTCGCATATCCATCTAGTATTGTGGAGCAGTTGAAAAAGGGATGTTTTAGTGTCAGTCTTTCTGGACGTCCATGGCATTCAGTTGCCATAGATGAAGCTCATGAAATGGCTATAAATAAAGATTGTAAAACTTCAATTGTACGACCAACAGAGGACTATATAAATTGAATTGCTACTTACATGCCATTTCGAGCAAAATGTTTGGACAATTTAAAAACACAGTTATTTCCTGAGGACAAAAATCCCGTGGAAAAAGAGCATACAATCATTTGTGAACTAACTTCAGCAAAAGTGTACAACGAAAATATATTTGAGCAAATGCAGGCCATTAAAACATCAGGGCTTCTGAATGTTACCACTAGTACCTGTCTAGAAAATCCACTGTGCCATAAGAAAGCATCACAAGAACAACAATGTGACCTGCTGGTATTTCGTGATATTGGGCAAAGTGAATTTGACAAATATATAGACTATTACATTCTCCGAAAATCTAGCATACAAGTATCACAGCGAAAGAGAAAATTATCCACATTTGGTGAAGTAAAAATAAACAAAAGAGGGTTCAGTCAGTTGCAGAAAGATATGAAGTTGGTCAGAACATGTATGCAAAAAAAAATTACTATGGTCAAAAAAATCAAAGCAACCTGTATCATCAGTAGCTGACCAGTACATTCCATTGCCGTTAGCAATATCTGACAACAATGGACTCCCACGTAAGGGGCAGAAATGCTATACAACCACGACTCTCGAAACCCGATACAAGTGTTCAAGTCCCTCTATATTTTTTAACTCCCTTCCGCTAGGGTGGAAGCCAGAATGCTGCATTTTGGAAGGTATGGTTATGATAAATACAACCCCTACCGGGAATCACACGACTTTTGAAGATTATGGCAATTTTCTTATCAGGAGATTTATTATACCACAGTGGGTTAAAGGTGCCATAGAGGTTCATATAATCTTTGACAACCCTGGTCGTCTTGGTGAAACTCCCAAATACTTTGAAAGGTATCGTAGAGATTGTACAGCTCAAGTTATGACGGGCCACCTTTGTGATGAAGTAAATGAAAATACTATAATTCCAAACCAGGGCAAATTTCATAAATTGCGGAAATTGCAAAAGAAGTTTAGTTATTTTCATCACTAAACACTTACTCCCCTGTAGGTCCTCGTACAGATTTTCCAAGTACACATCTATCTCTGCCATTGAGGCCTTTCTGGTGGGCTACACACACACACACACACACACACACACACACACACACACACATGCACACCAACACTACTCAAGTTTGCTTCACAGTTCATGCATGATGGGCAGATGTTAGTTCTGGCTGGAGGCTTTGATGGTGACATCGAAGACACTGCCTGAACAATAACCAAGGTAAAATCAACAAGTTCAAGTGACAGTAGGTGAAGTATTAGTGGAACCTAACCCGAACTTAATATTCAAAAGAATTGAAATACCTACATTTCACTGCTTTCCTCCAAGTCTTGCAAAATAATCCTGACTTGTCATCAATTCCTGCCGAGAAAATACCGCAAATATTTCAGAGCCTGTTTGTATCGACTGGGTGTGATTACATAGTGAAATGGGAAAGGCATCAATGTATAGAACTTTTTATCAAGATGCTAAGCTTATTAGCAGTGGAAATTTTCCTTTTCTAGGAACTTTGGCTGATACTGAAATAATTAGTGACCAATTTGAAAGCGGATTTTTGGCATTTATAAGGTTGATTGGTGCAGCTTACTTTTAAAAACACAAAAACGGGTTTGAACACACCAAACCTAGGAGTCATTACTGCACATTTAACAAACCTGGACTATCTCCTTTAGAATGTCACACGCAGTGGCTTCAAGATGTCAGAATAAAAGTTAGCGAGAGAAGTCAATTTGAAAATCAAATGGTGCCAAATACTGATGCTCTATTCAGACACTGGAAAGAAGTTGCTGGGTGATGGACATGTGGCGGCAAGCTGACCATACAGAAATCATACTGCAGTCTTTAACTCAATATGGATGGGCTACTCTCACTAGTGAGGACACTAACTTACTTGATGTAACAGTGGAAGAATACCTGGATGAAGTGTCCCACACTGATTCTACTGGTAACAATGTCATTCCAGATGGTATAGATGATTTGATGGACTGGGTTTTTGGAGAAGATAACAGTGTATCTGAAGAGGAATATTTATAACAATATACTTTCTTGCTTATATGAATATTTCCATTTTGCTTGACATACATACTTCTACATCTATCGATACATCTCTTTTTTAGCAAAATTTCAAAGATATCCATCATTTTTATTTAAAATGTTAATCTGTAATGTAGCTATATATATAGTTTTGATTTTGAACATGTTCTGATGAGCACACAAAGAACTAAAAATTAAAGTGAGACGATACCGTCTGTTCGTAACATGTACTTTGTTAAACAGCGTTTTATAATAACGAAGCTTCCCCGAACAATTTTTGGTACACTGAATAAAGTAGTGTAATAACTAACCTTCATAATTCACTCCCACACAGTAACTGCAGCAAGCGCCAGTAGGACGTCTTAGCTGTTTTACTAAAGACACACACGGACAACTCTCCCAGCGTACAATTACGTCACCGTGCAAACTAGAGCACTGAAGTGCAAACCCTCAGCGCTAGTTAGCTAGTATGATAAAGAAGAGGAATGAATGAAAATAGGTAGGAAGAAAGAAAAAGGAAGAAGAAAGAAAGAAAAACAGTACAGGAAAGAAAGAGGAAATGAAAGGAAAAGGTAGAAAAGAAATAAAAACAGTAGGAAGAGGAAAATAGGCAGGAAGACAAAAGGAAAAAGAAAAAAAAAACAGGATGAAAAAAAAGATAAAAAAAAAAATACCGTCGACGAGGATTCGAACCAGAGACTATTAGGTTAGGTACTTGCTCACTCGACGACTACGCAACGCAGCACCTCACGCTGAATGCACGTAATTGTTAGCTATTAAAAAGTGATTTGCAACCTGCAAGCTGGCTCACGTGACAAGCACGTTTTTTAAGGGGCGGTTCCCGCTGTAAGCCTACGATCGCACGGCTCTGGAAAGACTCGCTTTTTTTGGAAAATGAAGTCCAAAATCAAAATTCTGGCATATTAAGGGTGCTCGCACATAGCAACGCGCGTGCACTTTTTTCCGTGAATTTAACCACAGAAATGTGGCATCCTGTTTCGTGGAATAGTACCTCGCGAATTTAATTGATAACGCGTTGTGGGGAGAGTTCCCACGATCAGGATATTCTCTAACTATTCCCGCGGCTTGGAAACCACGCGTGGTTTGCTGTAATAATTCTGCTGGTTCACTGTTACTCACTGTGTGGTTGCTGTCTCTGGAGACTGTGTGTGGTTGCTGTTGCTCAACCATGCCCAAGAGAATATCTGCCAAAAAGAAGCTGCAACTGGCTGAAGCCACCAAAAGGAGGAAACTGCTTTATACTTCAAGCACACAACTGTTGTTACGTTTTATCTCAACAAAACATATAACAAAAATATAGGGAAAAATTTATTTTATGCTTGCACAACAAAATATACTTTGTTATAATACACCAAATAATAAAATTGCAGTAGTGGAGTTTCCTGAGCTTGATCTTGTAGCACCAAGGGCGAACGCTGAAGATGATGCTATGAACACCACCATGTCAGTGAGCACACTCACAGCTACAGAGTTACCCCAGCTTGCTGGAAGTGATGGTGGAAGTGTTACCTCTGTAGTTGAGGAGTCCAGCTTGGTGTCAACTTCAGCAATCCCTGCGATTGAGGACCTGAGCAGTTCAATATGTAAGTCATATGATTAAATGATAAAAAGGTGTAATGCTATTCTAGCCATAACTACCAATTAAAAAAATAATTTATTGACACACAAAATAAGCAAATAAATAAATAACTATTTGATATAACACCATTGTGAGAAATGACAGGGAAAATACGCCCTACAAACCAATATGTAAGTCATATGATTAAATGATAAAAAGGTGTAATGCTATTCTAGCCATAACTACCAATTAAAAAAATAATTTATTGACACACAAAATAAGCAAATAAATAAATAACTATTTGATATAACACCATTGTGAGAAATGACAGGGAAAATACGTGGGAGAATACATCGGAGAGGGCAGGGGTGATATCAAGGAAAATGACAAGGACATATATGCTGACCTAGAAGATGAGCATCAGCAGAATTTAGGAGGGGGCAGTGATGAAGCTGGTGATTCACCTGTAAATTGGTGATTCTCGTCCCCCCCTGCTTCTGTTTGATTGCGAGACAACTGGGTTGTGCATCTATGTTGGTCGCATCACGGATATCGCTGCCAAAGTGATGAATCCTCCTATCACCCTCAATGATCCTACGTTCTAAGCCTTGTGAGAACTGGCCGAAACATTTCATCTGCTGGTAATAATGTACAGATATTTAACTAGTAAATTACAACTACATTTACAATGATAATTTGAAATCAATTCTATAATTATTAATTAAGATAATACTATCGATAAATTTATAATTAATATAGTTATCAAGGTTACTGGCATAACAAATAACATGCCAAGGCGTGAGAATCCTCTCTCAGTGGTGCTACTGCTATTCTTAGAGACCTCATCATCCTGGTAAAAATAATTGTATAAATTTTTTTTAAATGGAAAAAAATATTTCTGTCTCTGTCTATTAGTGCTAGTAGCTCACAATGGGTTTGCATTTGACTTCCCTATCCTTCTGGAACAGAAAGCAGAACTGCAGCTGACCCTCTTTCAATCAGCCAATATGCATTTCAGTGATACCCTTCCTTTGCTTAGGAAGTTACTTTACTACTACTGTAGCTAAAATTAGATAGTTACGTACATGCACTCATATATTAATTTGCTTTATAGCAGGATGGGGAAGTCATTTTACAAGGCTCACCTTTAGGTTTGGAGAAACTCCACAAAAAAGTCACAGGAGAAGTTGCAGGCAAGGCACCTCTAAAATTAAATATAAAGCCTAATAATTATAGTTATTTGTATAAATTGTAGGAGCACACAGGGCCCTCCTGATGTATTGGCTATAGAGAGAGTCTTCAAGCACCAAGACATCAGACCACATTTGGCAGCTCTCTCCATTAGGTTCCATGAGCAGACTACGCTGTGGATACAGCAGAAGAGGATTTTCATGAGAGCAGCATCTCTGATCAAAGCCATTGGAAAGCCTACACTTACCTCTACACAGGCTAAGAAGCTAGACTCTCTGGGCTTCACATTCGACTCTCTGTCATTCCTTCGCCAGGAGTGAGGAGCAAGCCGCTTAGAGAGAAGCTGACAAAGGCCATTCACAAGTCCCGCTAAAGTAGCCTCCCCTGCTGCTCCGCTGAGTCCGGGCTGGCTCCAGCAGTGCCGATTATCTGCTTCAGCTTTTTTTTTTCACGCCCGGCTCTTCTCAGAGGAGAATAAACAAAAGATTTCACCTCCTCCGTATACTAGGGCGGGGCTAAAATTGGGGCGGGGTGCATGGAATTTCTCTGGGACCTAATCCCAGACCAGAAGAAGAAGACACTCAAGCACAAGAAAAGAGAAGAATCATGTGAACACATCATCATACTCCATACTTTACCATATCACCACTCTAACTATATTCATCCTTAACCACACTTACTACACAACCATTCATCATGCCAAACCACCAACCCACAGTAATCCTGTACCACTCACACTACTTATATGTGCTGTAAATGTATGTCTAATTGTTCGATGAGTTTAAAACCTGAAGCCTCTCATACCATCAGGGGTATAGCCGCTTTTAGGAGCTCAGAGCGAGACTGCAATTGCTAACGCGACAGCGGTTGAGCTCAAGTGTACCGCGGGCGTCTCGGGGTCTCATCAGCCTGGTCCTTCGACCACACCTACTCGTAACACCATCTGTGGGGAGATCGACTAGCTCGTGCTTTACACCCACTTGCACTCCCCCACAGAATTAATGTTAGCGTAGTTTTAATTTCTGTTCTGTAAACTACTTTGGACTTTATCTTAGGAATGGGGAATGGAAATGACTTCAAATTTGGAACAGAGCTCAACCAGAGTCTAGTCAGCAAAATGTTCGATACAATTTCCAAAAAAAATATCTAATAGAGCGTGCAAAAGTCAATAAGTTAAAAGAAATATTGAATAAAGAAAAAATGGATCGAAGCTATTGTAGGCATCGGGTCGGAGAAGTAGTAGGCGAAGTATGGCCGCTCTAGGTGCAGTACTGGCGAAGGAGTTTTAGCTTTTGTATGAGAAGGTAGAAGGGTCATATCTCTTGAAGCGGCCACTTGTTACTTCTGAATTCAGGTATGTAGACTTCTACGGTAGTAGTAAATAAAGTCCACCTGCAGAAAACGGTCTAAATACAACAGAAAAATAAGAATTCTTCCCTAGCAACCAGACTCAATTAACCGCGTGGGAGGTGCGTGGGAAGTGTGCGAGCACCCTTAAAGGAACTTACTTCGTGAAATACTGCTGTTTGATGCCGCTTTCAGAGCCTGGCTGGTTCCTACCTTCCAGAAGTGGCCTGTTGACAGACAGAGTGACAGAATGAACTAGAGCACTGAAGTGCAAACCCTCAGCGCTAGTTAACTAGTATGATAAAGAAAATAATAACAAAGGAAAAGTGTAGAAACAAAAAAAAGAAAGAGAAGTGGCATGAAGAGAGGCAGGAAAGAGAAAACAAAAGAAAGAGGAAAAGAAAGGAAAAGGTAGGAAAGAAATAAAAACAGTAGGAAGAAAGAGGAAAATAAAGAAAAATAAGGCAAGAAGACAAAAGGAAAAAGAAAAAAAACAGGATGAAAAAAAAAATGAAAAAAAAAAAAGTATTGTCGACGAGGATTCGAACCAGAGACTATTAGGTTAGGTACTTGCTCACTCAACGACTACGCAACGCAACACCTCACGCTGAATGCATGTAATTGTTAGCTATTTAAAAGTGATTTGCAACCTGCAAGCTGGCTCACGTGACAAGCAAGTTTTTTAAGGGGCGGTTCCCGCTGTAAGCCTACGATCGCACGGCTCTGGAAAGACTCGCTTTTTTCTGGAAAATGAAGTCCAAAATCAAAATTCTGGCATATTAAAGGAACTCACTTTGTGAAATACTGCTGTTTGATGCCGCTTTCAGAGCCTGGCTGGTTCCTACCTTCCAGAAGTGCCTGTTGACAGACAGAGTGACAACGAACGAATGAATAAAAGAAACTAGAGCACTGAAGTGCAAACCCACAGCGCTAGTTAGAAAAAAAGAAAGGAAAAGGTAGGAAAGAAATAATAACAGTAGGAAGAAAGAGGAAAATAAGGCAAGAAGACAAAAGAAAAAAAAAAAAACAGGATGAAAAAAAAAAAATATTGTCGACGCGGATTCGAACCAGCAACTATTAGATTAGGTACTTGCTCACTCAACGACTACGCTACGCAACACCTCACGCTGAATGGATGTAATTGTTAGCTATTTAAAAGTGATTTGCAACCTGCAAGCTGGCTCACGTGACAAGCAAGTTTTTTAAGGGGCGGTTCCCGTTGTAAGCCTGCGATCGCACGGCTCTGGAAAGACTCGCTTTTTTCTGGAAAATGAAGTCCAAAATCAAAATTCTGGCATATTAAAGGAACTTACTTTATGAAATACTGCTGTTTGATGCCGCTTTCAGAGCCTGGCTGGTTCCTACCTTCCAGAAGTGCATGTTGACAGACAGAGTGACAGAACGAACGAACGAACTAGAGCACTGAAGTGCAAACCCTCAGCGCTAGTTAGCTAGTATTATAAAGAAGAGGAATGAATGAAAATAGGTAGGAAGAAAAGAAAAAGGAAGAAGAAAGAAAGAGAAACAGTACAGGAAAGAAAGAGGAAATGAAAGGAAAAGGTAGAAAAGAAATAAAAACAGTAGGAAGAGGAAAATAAGGCAAGAAGACAAAAGGAAAAAGAAAAAAAAACAGGATGAAAAAAAAAGATGAAAAAAAAAAAATACCGTCGACGAGGATTCGAACCAGAGACTATTAGGTTAGGTACTTGCTCACTCAACGACTACGCAACACATCACCTCACGCTGAATGTATGTAATTGTTAGCTATTTAAAAGTGATTTGCAACCTGCAAGCTGGCTCACGTGACAAGCACGTTTTTTAAGGGGCGGTTCCTGCTGTAAGCCTACGATCGCACGGCTCTGGAAAGACTCGCTTTTTTCTGGCAAATGAAGTCCAAAATCAAAATTCTGGCATATTAAAGGAACTTACTTCGTGAAATATACTGCTGTTTGATGCCGCTTTCAGAGCCTGGGAAGTGGCCTGTTGACAGACAGAGTGACAGAACGAACGAACGAATGAATGAATGACACTAGGACTACTGTAACCCTCTGGGCGCATGCGCGCTGAGGGTTAATGAATGACACTAGGACTACTGTAACCCACTGGGCGCATGCGCGCTGAGGGTTAATGACACTAGGACTACTGTAACCCTCTGGGCGCATGCGCGCTGAGGGTTAACTAGAGCACTGAAGTGCAAACCCTCATTAGCTAGTATGATAAAGAAAATAATAACAAAGGAAAACTGTAGAAACAAAAAAAAGAAAGAGAAGTGGCATAAAGTGAGGCAGGAAAGAGCAAAAGACAATGAAGAGGGACAAAAGAAAGAGGAAAAGAAAGGAAAAGGTAGGAAAGAATAAAAACAGTAGGAAGAAAGAGGAAAATAAAGAAAAATAAGGCAAGAAGACAAAAGGAAAAATAAAATAAAACAGGATGAAAAAAAAGATGAAAAAAAAAATGGCGTCGACGAGGATTCGAACCAGAGACTATTAGGTTAGGTACTTGCTCACTCAACGACTACACAATGCAACGACTACACAATGCAACACCTCACGCTGAATGCATGTAATTGTTAGCTATTTAAAAGTGATTTGCAAAGCTGGCTCACGTGACAAGCACGTTTTTTAAGGGGCGGTTCCCGTGTAAGCCTGCGATCGCATGGCTCTGGAAAGACTCGCTTTTTTCTGGAAAATGAAGTCCAAAATCAAAATTCTGGCATATTAAAGGAACTTACTTCGTGAAATACTGCTGTTTGATGCCGCTTTCAGAGCCTGGCTGGTTCCTACCTTCCAGAAGTGGCCTGTTGACAGACAGAGTGACAGAATGAATGAATGAATGAATGACACTAGGACTACTGTAACCCTCTGGGCGCATGCGCGCTGAGGGTTAATGAATGAATGACACTAGGACTACTGTAACCCTCTTGCGCATGCGCGCTGAGGGTTAACTTGCGCATGCGCGCTGAGGGTTAATAAAGTCACGTACTCAACCCGTTGGCGGGTTGGACTGTAATTAACCCTCAGCGCGCATGCGCGAGAGGGCCAGTGTGCTTCCGTGGCAGGCGACGGGGGCGGTGCCAGTGGGTTTAGGCGGAAAACAACAGATACAGTCACGTGACAGTGGGGCAGACTAGCTGACTAGCCAACGCACGCAATATTGTCTTTCTGAAGTTAAAATTGCCTTTCTAGCAAAGCGCGGCAGGCTGATTATGGCTTCAACTAGCGTTCCTAGCGCGTCTTTATCCGAGGCAGTAGTCACAACTATGGCGGGGAGTCGGGTGTTAGCAGTCTCACTAGACGCAGCTCTATCAAGGGCACTGGAGGGAGCAATGCCATGCTTGGCAGAGTCAATTGTGGAGGCTATCAGATGGCCCCCTCCTGAGGCAGAGAGGTCAGACAGAGCTAGCGAAGGGACCTCTGTTTCAGGCCCAACGGCTAGGGATGCCAGCTCAGCAATTCCTTCGTCAGGTAAAGGATCGCCCTTTATTAAACTTAGCATATTTGGGGATAGTATTGGGATAGTAGAGTATAGCAAGGTAAGAGTTTAAGGTTGTAATGGGGGTTAGGCTAGGGGCTATTAATTAATTGTTAGATAGTATGCATTAAAGGAGATTAAGGGGAGTTGCTTCTAGGGCAAGATACCTAGTGGAGAGTGATACATATTTTGCTATATAAATGGCAGGTGGTAGAGTGGGCTGCTTGCCACATTTAGTGAAGTAAAAATAAACAAAAGAGGGTTCAGTCAGTTGCAGAAAGATATGAAGTTGGTCAGAACATGTATGCAAAATTTTTTTACTATGGTCAAAAAAATCAAAGCAACCTGTATCATCAGTAGCTGACCAGTACATTCCATTGCCATTAGCAATATCTGACAACAATGGACTCCCACGTAAGGGGCAGAAATGCTATACAACCACGATTCTCCAAACCCGATACAAGTGTTCAAGTCCCTCTATATTTTTTAACTCCCTTCCGCTAGGGTGGAAGCCAGAATGCTGCATTTTGGAAGGTATGGTTATGATAAATACAACCCCTACCGGGGAATCACACGACTTTTGAAGATTATGGCAATTTTCTTATCAGGAGATTTATTATACCACAGTGGGTTAAAGGTGCCATAGAGGTTCATATAATCTTTGACAACCCTGGTCGTCTTGGTGAAACTCTCAAATACTTTGAAAGGTATCGTAGAGATTGCACAGCTCAAGTTATTTGTGATAATTTGGTCAGGTCCTTCTCCAACCTGATGTTTGATGGGAAATGCAAGGCTGCCTTAGACCTCTTGTCATACGATGACAAAGGGGGGGGGGGGGCGGTTGCATTTGGATGATGAGGTAAATATGCATAAAACCGTCAAAGATATACTAATAGACAAACACCCTCCTGCTCAGCCAATTCATCCCAGCTGCATCGTATCGGAGGCTCCACAAGACCCACATACAGTTATTTTTGACTCAATTGATGGTAGTGTCATCCGCAAGGCTGCTCTACAAGTGAAAGGTGCTGCTGGACCTTCGAGTCTTGATGCACATGAATGGAGACGCCTGTGTACTTGTCATAAAAACTCCTCGAGAGACCTGTGCACAGCTATTGCCTTTGTTGCACGCAGGTTGTGTTCCTCCCATGTTGATCCAGTCTCCATTGTCCCGCTCCTTTCTTGCAGACTGATTGCTCTCGACAAAAATCCTGGTGTGCATCCAATTGGTATCGGTGACACTTTGCGCCGAATCATTGCTGAAGCCATCTTGTTTGTTACTGCGTCCAACATTCAGGATGCCATGGGCTGCCTGCAGCTCTGCGCGGGTCAGATATCAGGTATCGAGGCCGCTGTCCATTCAACAAGATCTGCTTTTGAGTCTGATGATGTGGAGGCCGTGTTACTTGTTGATGCTTCAAACGCCTTCATAGACAGGTTGCACTACTCAACATACAACGCCTTTGTCCCACCATTGCCACCTTCCTAATTAACTCTTACAGGTCTGACATTGAGCTCTTCATGGACGTGAAGTCATTCGATTCATGGAGGGTACCACTCAAGGCAATGACCATGTATGCACTGTTAAAACGGGAGTGTTACAGTTACACTGTATTGAGCGTTCCCAGTGCCGGGAGAAATTAACGCTTCAGCCAGGTAACCATGACACTGCCAGAAGTGTAAATGATATCACTCTAATAAGTGTTTTGGTAACACTATCTGTAGCATACAATTTGTAAAAACTAATCAAAACAAATAGACAAAAAAACAAAAGAAAAAAAAAACAAAAAAAAACTACGAACAACAACAAAAAAACTACGAACAACAACAAATAATCGCTTCCTTTGCTTAGTTATCAAACGACATCTTGCTTCATATCCCACTCTCAAACTCCATTTTACATATCAAACATACTCTCCCACTTTCAAACTCTCCTTCCCACTCTCGAACTCTCCCGCCCACTCTCGAACTCTCCCGCCCACTCTCGAACTCTCCCGCCCACTCTCAAACTTCCCCGCCCACTCTCAAACTTCTCTTCCCACTCTCAAACTTTCCCGCCCTACTTTGATGCACATCTTTACCTAACAGTATATACTTCACACTGATCAGTGTTTGGTCCTATGCACTAAATGGCTCAGTTTTGATATGAACATGTGGGATAGAATATCAGACCTAAAAAATACTCTTCCAAAAGTCTGGACAATTTGTCCAACTACTGAGATCAGTGATGAGGACAAGGCCACTGCTGAGGCTTACAAACAAGGTAAAGAATCATCATGCTAACTTGTCGCGTACCATTGAGGATTAGATCATGTCATAGGGTTTGCTAGTGTGACAACCATTTACCATATTTTCTGAAAGTGTTTTTCTTCTTTTCTTTTTCTTTTTTCCATTCATAAGCCTTGAAGAGGCTATGTGTTACATTGTATACTCTATAGGGAAACATCCTTATGAATATCTTATAATCTGTGCTTTAACCATTGTACTAGGCACGTTTTGGTCATCATTGAATTATATCAATAATTTGTTTTAATGTTAGCCAGATGTACATTATGTACCCTCCCTATCAGTATGCCAAATGTACTAGCAGGCTTCATAGAGGATTTTTGGCTAGGGGAGAGACTCCCGTGTACTTAGCCACACCCTTTTTTGGTAACATACACTACTTTGATGCACCTCTTTACCTAACAGTATATACTTCACACTGATCAGTGTTTGGTCCTATGCACTAAATGGCTCAGTTTTGATATGAACATGTGGGATAGAATATCAGACCTAAAAAATACTCTTCCAAAAGTCTGGACAATTTGTCCAACCATAGTTTGTAAACTACTGAGATCAGTGATGAGGACAAGGCCACCACTGAGGCTTACAAACAACAAGGTAAAGTATCATCATGCTAACTTGTCGCTACATTTGAGGATTTGATCACCATGTCATAGGGTTTGCTATTGTGGCGACCATTTACCAGATTTTCTGTTTTTTTCCCCCCATTCATAAGCCTTGAAGAGGCTATGTATTACATTGTATACTCTATAGGGAAACATCCTTATAAATATCTTGTAATTTGTGCTTTAACCATTGTACTAGGCACGTTTTGGTCATCACAGTTGCTGTGGGGAATTGTATTGCAGGTGAATAGTGTAGTCATGGCAACAGTAAACTAAATCATAGGGACTGATAGGAGGGTATACATTCTTTCTTCAACCTCTCTGAACCTCAACGCTGACATATTTTCTAGCATGTTAAAATAGTTTTCAGTTAGAGGTGTACTTTACCTATTACTCAATTATGTTATCCTAAAACAAAGCCATTTTCTAATTCTAAAAACTAAATGTTTCGAATTTTTTGTTTGTTTCGGATTCAGCATTTATATAATGTGTATGAAGACAGTTCACACAGTTGTATTTTATTTATTTATTTTAGAAAGTGTCCGCCAATGGTTGTGATGAATGGTTTTATGTAGTGCATTTTCTGGCCCCATTGGAAAGGGGGTGGGAGGGGGGGGGCATTTACACGTGATTACCATGGTTATAGAACTCAAGTTGCATACAGATAGTGAGATAGTCGAGATTCATGGAAAGTGTGGTGGAAACCACCACATTAGTTGAATAGAGACATGTAGAACATGTACCGGTACATTGTCTATTCACTGAACAAAAGTATTACTTTCTAATTAATGAACGATCAAGTTACATTTTCCCAACTCTCATGTATTCACACACATCACTTACCTGTATATATATATCACTGTTTTCTTTAGTTCTTGAGTTCTGTCCTTGTGCTTAAAACTTGAAATTACTCTTTGAGCTAAAGTCTGACATCTAGCTACCGGGATATCTCTGAGTCGTATACTTAGCCCCGGGAAGAGGAAATCAAAAGCCTAGCCCTTAGCATAGACCCGCAAGAGCTAATCTGGACTTAACTCTGGTGGTAGCCTACTGAGTAGTTCCTAGCGCTCCCACAACATCTGGTGGCAGCGGTACTTCAGTATAGAGTTCGATCATTCTGCTGGAGTTAGAGACGAATCCTACGCCTACTCGCTTACTTAAAGTGCCAAGAAGCTGAGCTTTAGTGCCTACATTTGATTTACTCCCATTTATTTCCATTCAGCCTTCATTGCTGTGTTTCTTGCTCAGAAGCTTCAGCATTTTCAAAGAGTACTCAATCCATTCTTTTGTTTCTTCATTCCTTATAGACGACATCCCACTCCTGTTGGTCGAGAGTGTCTGCTGGGGTTCCGAGGATCCGTGGAGTCTACGGGCGGTACACACGGACAGGACATTTCTGAACGTCATTTATTGTATAGTTGATTGTTCTAGTTCGTGTACTTTGTTGTTGTTGTTGTGTATTTTAATTGTATCGTCTGTCATCTTTTGTAGTGCGAACGCTGTGTGTAACCTTACGCTGTTGTTACCTATTATTGACTGGATCTGTGTTCTTTAATTTTTGTATATTTCATTTTGTTTGAGATGAGTGATCTTGAAGACAACGCTGCGCACACGATGTGTACTCGCTCCAAGACGCGCACCACGGAGGAATCAGCGGCCAAATTAGGGAGCCCGAAGTCAGATGACGAGGGAGAATCCTCCTTGGACGGCAAATCCACTTCCACGAAGTCTGCTTCTCGTACACTGGAGGATGGTCTGGCAACGTCTGGGCGTTCTCCTGGCGAAGAGATATATATTGGCTCGACCCACTCGGCGGACGAGGAAAGTTGTGATAGTGAGGGTGAAGTTCCATCTGGGGCATCCCTGAAAGAGTTGATGGCTATTCTGGTCAGAGAGACTATTGCCGAAAAAAGGTCCAAGTCGAAAAGACAGAAGGCGGCTGAGAAGAAGGAGTCTACAGCAAGAGCAGTGAGGAGGGAAGAGAAGCTTGAGCGTGTTGCTAGATCCTTGGTTCCAATGCATCCTGGAGAGGACATCTTCTCGTTGCTCATGAGGTTTGAGTTGGTTTTAGTGTCCAGAGAGGTAGATAAATATAATTGGGTTAGGTTGTTGGAAAGTGTGTTGAAAGGGAGATTTGCTGACGTTTATTATTCTAATTTAGATTCTTGTGCTGGTGATTGGTCCTTGATGAAAATTTGTCTGTTAAATGCTGGTGGTTATAATATTCATGACTGTTTGGATGTGTTTCTTTCGAAGTATAGACCTGGTGGTTCCTTAAGTGCATCCCAATGGGCCAATATTATGTCACATAGGTTTTATGTTGTAAGCAAGTCGTTGCCATTTCTGAAATCATTTTCAGATGATGTCCATAAAGCTTTTGCTAGTGCTTATGCCAATGCTGGTGTCCTAGCGTCCTTGTCAAGAGATGGTAGAGCATTTGTTTATAAGTCGGAGCTGAGGTCAGTGCAGGATGTTCTTGCCAGCTGCTTGCAATACTCTGCTAAACCGGAGAATTATGAGAAGCCTCTCAGATCACCATCGTTGCGTCGGGAATTGAGCAGAAGGTATACTGACCACGATGATAAGCCGCATTGGTCAAAGCCTGCAGCTAAATCTGATAACTTTGAGTTTCCTACCGTTACTTGCTTCAAATGCCGACAGGAAGGTCATTATGCTGACCGATGCCCCGAGAGACGACATAACGACAAGTCTTTGCCGACTGCTGATAATCTAGCAACAGCTATTCCTATTTCCAAGCCTGAAATAGAGCGGGGTAAATCTGTCAATCTTGTCGATAGTTCTAAATTCACCGAGTGTGAGATCAAGTGTGAGAATGTGCCAGATTGTTTAAATATGTTTAAAGGCCAACCCAAGGAACTTGACTTTACTCTAAGTGGTAGTGTAAATGGGAAAGATGCCATGTTACAACTTGACTCTGGGGCAGATGTTTCAGTTGTGTCACCTGATTTCGTGTCTGAGGCTGACAAGATAGCCACCCATCGTAAATTGAGGGGTTTGGATAATGTTAACTCTGTAGTACCGACATATATGCTGTCTTTATGTGCTCCTGGAGTTAAAGGTCGTTGTTTATTCTCAGTACATCCTAAATTACCCTCTGGGTGTGTATTGTTGGGACGTGATTTGGGGGATGTGTTTGTTAAGCTTTTAAACAAGGCTAAGACGGACCCTAAGTCAGTAATGGTGATAACCAGAGCCCGTGAAAAAATGTCTGAGGAAGCAGAAAAGCTAGATTCCATTAAACATGCAGTAGAAGGTGCTGTCCCCGTGTCTCTCGATTCTATTGAAGAGAATATTCAAGACTGTTCAGATGGAGTGTCTGTTGATGTATCTAACTTACTTCCTAATCGGAATAGTGCTGACGAGGTTGAAGTGGTGACTGGCTTGAGTGATAACTCTGTATCAAATGATGTCTCTGTCAATGATGTTAGTCCTAGTGACATTTCTGTACCTGCTGAAAATTCTGTACCAGTCACCTCAGTTCCTGTAAATTCCTTGAAAGTTTGCATTCCTAATATTAAGTTCAATGGTGTTTCTAAAGATGAGTTTGTTAAGATGCAAAAAGATGACAGTTCTTTGAGTGACATGTGGAAATGGGCAAGTATGCGAGAAAAAAGATGTTTTGTTGTAGAAGATGTTTTGATGTGTTTGACCTGCACACATGGTAGAACTTCTCATGCTGTACTGGTTCCTGAGCCTCTCAGGAAAGCAGTTCTTGTGTTAGCACATGAGGGTTCTGGCCACTTTGGCATTGGTGCAACAAGAGCATTAATAAACTCCAATTTTACTTGGCCAGGGTTGAATAAAGACGTGAAGTCGCATGTTAGATCCTGTGCAAAATGTCAATGTTTCAACAAGTCAGGTCCACCCAAAGCCCCACTTTGTCCACCAGAGGCCATTGTTAATCGTTTTGATAAGATCGCTGTTGATATTGTTGGTCCTCTTACCAAATCAAGAAGTGGTTTTAGGTTTCTCCTTACAGCGATGGACCTGGCCACAGGGTTTCCATTTGCTTACCCAATGCGTGGCTATACGGCGGAAGAAACAGCTAGAAACTTGCTATCTATATTTTCGGTCATTGGTTCCCCTGCTGCTGTACTCTCTGACCAAGGAAGTAATTTTATGTCTAAGGTTTTAGAGTCTGTGTATAGTAAATTTGCTGTTGCTAGAGTTAGAACCAGTCCGTATCATCCAGAGTCCAATGGAAAACTTGAAAGGTTTCATGCCTCACTCAAAGCAGTGTTAAGAAAATGTATTACCGAGAAGAAAGATTGGCCCTTAGTTCTTGATCTTGTATTGTATTTCTTGCGTAACCTGCCTCACTCGAGGCATGGTCACACACCCTATGAGTTGACTTTCTTGAAACCCACACCCCACATTTTGTCAACTCTGAAGTCAAATTGGTCTATATCAGATGGTTGTTCTCTTAACGTTCCTAGTTTTATTTCTGATTTGGATTCCCACATGTCTTTGGTTTTACAATCTCTCAAAGATAGGCTTAAAGATGATATAGTTGCTAAGCGCGCTGTGAAAGATAGTCGCTCTTTACGTGCCCTGCATGTCGGTCAGTGTGTCATGATGAGAGTGCCAGGCTTGAATGCCTGCCTTGAGGCATCATGGGAAGGCCCATTTGTAGTTTTGGAAAAGATATCTGATGTGAATTATAAGATAGCTCACACAGGTAGGAAGTCAAAGAGCAAGATTGTCCATATTAATATGCTGAAGGTGGTAAATAATGATTTTAACGTATTGTCTGTGGTTGCTGTTTGTGATGATGAGGACGAGTGTGGTTTCGACAATGTTATTGGTCAGTGTGTTCCTGTTCTATCTGAGGAGTGTCAAAGTTCTCTTAAAGTAGTGCTAGCTAAGCATGGGGGTGTGTTCACTAACAAACCCGGCAAAACTGATTCAGTGGCTCATGGCATACAGGTTACTTGTGATATGCCAGTGTGGTCACCATCTTATACCATCCCTGCTCATTTAGAGGACGGCTTTAGGAAGAGTTTGGATGAGTTACTTGACCTGGATATCATTGAGCCATCTATGTCTAAATGGTCGAGCCCACCTATTCCAATTTTGAAGAAGGATGGTGATGTAAGGATTGTTGTTGACTACCGCAAACTTAATCAAGTGACAGTGCCAGAACCTTTCCATATGCCCACTGTGGACGAGATCATTTCGCGGTTGGGTAATGCTTTATTTCTTTCAAAATTAGATTTATTGAAAGGTTTTCATCAGGTCCCTATGGAGCTTGCGTCTAGACAGTTTACGTCATTTTCGTGCAAATTTGGCAAATTCCAATATAAAATGATGCCGTTTGGGTTAAGAAATGCCCCGGCTACTTTTCAGTTGCTTATGCAAAGGGTTTTAAGAGGTTTAGAAGATTTTTCAGCCCCATATATAGATGATGTCATCATTTATTCTGTTACTTGGAGTGATCACTTGACACACATTGACTCTGTGCTGTCACGGCTATCTTGTCATGGTCTGTCTGTGAAGTCATCAAAATGTTGTTGGGGTTTCCGTGAGTTTGAGTTCTTGGGTTTTGTTGTTGGTAAAGGCAGTCTTGGTGTGCCGGATGCTCGTGTTCAGCAGTTGAGGAAGTATGTCAAACCTCGGACGGTATCTCAACTTCGCTCATTCCTTGGACTAGCAAACTTCTATTCTCGATTCATACCTCGATTCGCAGATCACAGCTCCACACTGACAAGACATACGACTAAACAATCACCTAAACTTGTGCCTTGGACGACAGACATGACAGAATCATTTAATTTCATTGTGTCTGCAATTTGTAATGCATCAGTTTTAACAGTGCCTATTTTGTCTGATTCCTTCTGTGTGTATTGTGATGCCTCTGCGTGTGGAGTGGGTGGTGTGTTATGTGTCTGCAGGAATAATGAATGGGTGCCGACTGCATTTTACTCCAGACAGCTGAAGTCCAGGGAAACACGGTATTCTGCGACTGAAATTGAGGCTCTAGCCATGTTGACCGCTATAGAGCATTTTTCCTACTATCTACTGGGTACTGATTTCGTGGTCTACACTGATCATAAGGCTCTACTCCATCTGTTTCAATCATCGATCCTGAACAATCGCTTATGGAGATGGAGGATGAGACTGTCAAACTTCAACTTCTCTATTGTCCACGTCAAGGGAAGCCATAACGTCATAGCGGATGCTTTATCTCGTCAAGGATGGCTTGATGCCGATGATTCTCCTGCCTCTCCAGCCATACAACCTTCATCTCTAGGAGGGGGAGATGTGGTGGAAACCACCACATTAGTTGAATAGAGACATGTAGAACATGTACCGGTACATTGTCTATTCACTGAACAAAAGTATTACTTTCTAATTAATGAACGATCAAGTTACATTTTCCCAACTCTCATGTATTCACACACATCACTTACCTGTATATATATATATCACTGTTTTCTTTAGTTCTTCAGTTCTGTCCTTGTGCTTAAAACTTGAAATTACTCTTTGAGCTAAAGTCTGACATCTAGCTACCGGGATATCTCTGAGTCGTATACTTAGCCCCGGGAAGAGGAAATCAAAAGCCTAGCCCTTAGCATAGACCCGCAAGAGCTAATCTGGACTTAACTCTGGTGGTAGCCTACTGAGTAGTTCCTAGCGCTCCCACAACACAGACATTTCAACAGATTACATCATCAGTGAGAATAGTACAAAATACTATGTATGTATGTATGTATGTATTTAAGTACATATATAGTATTAGTACTATTCTCACTGATGATGACATCTGTATATGTGTTGAAATGTCTGTATTGTGTCATTTTTATATGCTAGTGATAAAGATAAAAAAATAGTTATGCATTATTGTTATTAGACATCGGGAGACAGCCAAACACTTTTAATTCTGTAATGTTAAAAAAAACAACCTGTAAAAGAGAGAGAATTCATCTAATAAAGGCTGAGAAAGAAATTGTGAAATTATAATTATAAACAAGTAGATGGAGCAACCATGGGTCCTCCTGTTTCCACAGTTGTGGCCAATTTGTACATGGAATTCTTTGAGGAAGAAGTTTTAAACTCAGCTCCAGTTAAACCTGTATTATGGAAGAGATATGTAGATGACACCTTTTGCATAGTTAAGGAAGGAAGTGAAAAACATTTGTTGGACCATTTAAACTCTGTAAGACCTTCTATAAAATTTACCATGGAATAGAGGAAGATAGTAAGCTACCTTTATTGGATTGCTTATTAAAGAGAGAGAGTGATGGTATGCTTACATCCACTGTGTACAGAAAACCTACACACACAGATAGATACCTTCACTTTAAGTCTCATCATCCTAATCATGTAAAGAGAAGAGTAGTGAGATGCTTGTATCAGAGAGCTAGGGGGTAACTAATATGAGTGAAAACTTGAAGGAAGAAGAGAAACACCTACAAAAAGTACTTCAAAGTAATGGTTATGACAACGCAACCATTAGGGCAGGCTCTAAAGAGTTACCTTCTAAAGATCACACAGATACTGAGCAAGGAAAGGTTTGATTCTTACTATTCCGTACATAGCAGGATTGAGTGAGAGGATTTAGAGAGTGTGTAGAGACTTTGACATCAAACCAGCATTTAAGTCGGGTAAGATAAGATCACATCTAAAGTCAAAGATACTATACCTATTACCACACAGTCATCCATAGTGTACAGTATATCCTGCAGTTGTGGTAAAGTACACATAGGTGAAACAACTAGAAGGCTTGAGCAGAGAGTAAAAGAACATCAGGATTCTTGTAAGAGAGGTGATGAGAAGGTTTCAGCCATTGCTGAACATGCTTGGCAGCAGCATCACCCCATTAAATGGGAAGAGGTAAGAGTTGTAGACAGAGCCAGTAAGAATCGTGAGTTGAAGATCAAGGAAGCTCTACACATACAGATGACACCTGACAACAACAAGTTTAATAGACACATAGGTTTAGAGCTTCCAGGATGCTGGCTGTCCATGCTGTGTGCAAATTACCCTCCAGGATATAATAAACAGTAAGCGTGCCCTTCAGAAATCTTGCTGTTTACTTTGTGTTATTATATCATCACGGAGAATTCGACCTCAGTTGATCCCAGAAGAGGACTTCGGCAAGAAGTCGAAACGTTGGGTTAAGTTATAATTAAAAATATTGGCTGTTAAAAAGAGAAAAATTTCCTATTATTATAATTATTTCAGCCGAGAACGACTGAATCAATTATAATGTTGTTACAGCTCATTTCATCATTTTGACTCTTACCTTGCACACACCATCTTCAGAGAGCAGAATGTTTCGAGCAGCTAGGTCTCTGTGAACAAACTTCTTGTGTGAGAGATAATACATTCCTAAAGCTACTTGTCGTGAAAATGAGAGGAGAAGCTTTGGCAAATGTGGGTCCCTGGATCTAGATAGATTTATGTTTATTATTATGCGAACAAAATTATTATTATTTATACTGAACTTACTCTTTTCTGATTTCTAGCAAATTCTTTCTGAGATCTCCATTATCTGCAAATTCTACGATGAGCACCATCTAACAATAACAATAATATTAATAATAATAAAAGATAGCATAATGACATTGATTTTTAATAAGTTGCACAGGAGAAACCTGGGAGATGCCAGACTTCCACAATGCTCTAATAGATAGCCCATCAACAAAGTTAAAATTTCTTACTGGCTCATCATCCAGCACCACTCCAAGCAGCTTTATTACATTACTGTGGTCAAACTGAGACATAATGACAGCTTCCTGAAGAAATTTCACGCGAGATGTTTTTGAAGCTCCTCCTTTAAGTTTCTTCAAAGCTACTTTTATTGTCTTTTCTCTATTTTCCCACGTGCCCAAGTAAACATTGCCAAACTGACCAGAATCAAGAAATTTTATAACCCTGTTGTTTGGATAGAAGGAATTACAAATTGAGATTAATGAAAAGAATTGTATCAAACTCTACAGATTACTAACTTGATGTCTTGTTGGGTTACTTTTTGATTCATGTTTAAGTTTGAGTGTATTTGCTGATAGAGGTGACTCACTTCATCAAGAGGCTCTTGAAACAATGGAGGTTCCAACTCATGATAGACATGATTAACACTCTAGAATTGAAATATTGTGTGCAAAATTATTAAGCGAAATTAAATTTCGTTCCATACAGCAGTAATTCATTAATTTTATTGATATTTGATGAGATCAGTTCATTATATATACTGTGTTAGATGTATTTTCTCTCTATCACAGGTTAGGTTAAACAATACAGAATTAAAAATATTTGGTCGCCACCGGGAATCGAACCCAGGACCGCTTGCATAGCACACAAGCGCTCTGCCGCTGAGCTAAGACAACCAGCCAGCGAACAAACACTCCAATTCTGAATTTTTACTCCTGAGACTGTAGCATAGCAGTACCCCTTAACAAATACAGAATTGGAGTGTTTGTTTGCCGGCTGTTGTCGTAGCTCAGTGGCAGAACGCTTGTGCGCTATATAAGCGGTCCTGGATTCGATTCCTGGTGGCGACCAAATATTTTTAATTCTGTACTGTTTAAAAAAGCCTGTGAAAGAGAGAGAATACATCTAGCGAGTAAAAGAAGGCTGAGAAAGAAATTGTGAAGTGATATATACTGTGTTATGGCAAAACAGAAAGTTTAAAGTATTATTGGAAAATAAGCAGTATGTGTTTATTCTTTGTACATTTCAAATATCAAGGAAGATCCATAAGGGATACCAAAGATATTCAACTCTAAGAAATTCAACAGAACTAACCTGTTCAATAGCCATACTGTAGTTTTGATCACTGTACTTTAGAACTGATGAATATATGTCTGAGGATTCTAGCGTAGAGTGTTCTGGTGTAATATCGACCTGGACCATTATGAAAACAAACAAACAAACAAACATACACGGATATTATTTTAAAAACAAGAAGTCACAGCATTACTGATGTTATCACTGTAAGATTGGAGCTTACCAGTGTTTCGTATACAGCATTTTCATTATTCACTTTTGGTGTGTATTTTTCTTGAATATCATTGAAGTCTGAGTAATTTATATTCTCTATAGAAAAAATTATATTCTATCAATATTGATCACTTTAAAATGGAGATAATAATATACTATAAAGTTACCATTAACTTTTTTGTCAAATTTTTGTCAAATTCCAAAGTAAAATATTACTATTGTTTCCTTTCTCCTTTTTAGAATATGCATTAATTAAATACAGCAGCAGCAAAACTCAGATAGACTCTGTGTTCACTTTAAATAATTTCTCTGTGCTTTACATTTAGAAAATCAGCCTAACAAGAACTTATATTCTCTTTTCTTCTCCACTATTTAAAATAGTTTCCAGTCAAAAACTTACCTATTCCTTCCTCTGAAGTATATGAAGCCATATAAATGGTTTCTGAGGTGGTCTTAAGCTTTCGTCGATATATTATTACTGCCATGGTTACAGTAATTACAATTGCCAAAAGACCTACTAGTAGGATGACCATCAATGGCACTATTAGTCGTTTAACTATACCTCCATTTTGTGACAATTGCATTCTTCTTGTTGTCTGATCAGGAGAGCTTTCTGAGTTAGAAGAGTAAGAGGATGAGGAAGGCAAAGATGACTCTATTGAATGAGAGGACAGCGTTTCTACTGAGGGTAGTGAAGAAGTTGGAGGAAGTGAGCTTTCTGAGTTAGAAGAGTAAGAGGATGAGGAAGGCAAAGATGACTCTATTGAATGAGAGGACAGCGTTTCTACTGAGGGTAGTGAAGAAGTTGGAGGAAGTGATTCATTTTGGAAAGTTTGTTTGGAAGCTATAATGGGACAGGAATGGCATATATATTAGTGCTAGCCATTACATCACGTGATTCACAAAGATAATGAAGACACAAAAAATAGAACATTACGTATGATTATACTACAGGTAAGAATAGGAACATGACATATGTTTGATGTCATATCTACAAAGTATATATCTCTTGGGACAATAACTAGATGATATTATTTCCATAGCACAATTTTGCAAGTGTAGTTTCTTTTTACAACTGCTATATTATTTCAATTTAAGAATTATTGGCTTTGAAATGACAAACAAAAAATAAACTAAGATTTAATTCAAAACATTTTTGATCATTGGCCACAATGGTTAGTTATATAGCATCAATAAAAATTCAACTGATATCCTACAATTTTATTTAATCACAAATTCTTATGTACCAATTCATTCCAATAATACCCCAGTAGCTATCAATTGAAAAATTAATCTGAGCAAATCGTCGTTTATCAAACCTGTTTTCTGTATTGTGCATTCATTATTTTGTAACTCGTCCAAAGTGTCTCATTGTAGCAATGAATGCTAGAAACACTCAACTCATTCCAAATACTGTGGTATAGAACACACCCAATCAAATTGATTAAATTTTATTTACTCACCAATGTCTACATAAAGATGAAGAACTCCTCTTCGCCTCGTGAAGGTACTGAGTGACAGTGTAGAACTATCAGGAACCAGAGGATGTTCCAGTAAGCTCTCCTCACTCACCCTTCCCAGACCCAGCATTAGTATTGGATTATTTAATGGAAAAATGACTCCTACATAGTCTCCTTTTTGTACGGTGAAGGCACTATTAGGCATAAGCGGAACTTCTTTGCAAAATATAGAAGCTAATGTGTGAGGAGGTTGCAGTACAACATTAATAGAGCTATTCATCACCATGACCAGAGTAGCAGATAGACTTGTGTTTCTCCACACCCCAAACACTGCAGTGAAGGATGAAGTGGTTTGCTGGTGTGTGTAGTAGCAGTAATTCCAGGATGTGACCAATCCTGTGCACTGAGCCGGGAATGCAGCATTGATAAATATCCCGGATGTTGTAATAGACGCGGATGAGGCATATTTGTGTCCAGCAATGCACCCAATACTCATAGCATCTAAATAACACAAATATTGCTAGCATTAGTTAATATAAATTGGTTCACTACTTACCAATTGAAGCTTCAACTGGCAGAAAATGTTCAAAACTTATTGTAACGGACATTCCAATCTCAATATTATCCCAATCATCTCCCTCGCACTGTTTCGGTACTTCTGAAGACCGCAGTCTAATAGCTGTATTACTTTGTTGATGACTAGTGACAAACAGAGGCTGAGTTGTGCTCTCAGTTGGCATGCAGGCTGCTATGAGGTCATTGGGTTCAATCTTGAATATCGTACTGGATGGTATAGACATACATGAGCCTTCTAGAAATGAAGTATTTGTTTGAAATATAGTGCTACTGGAGTCTACTTTATAGTATTTAAGTGCACTTCCATTTTGTCTGTAGACCATAAATTGCACTTTGTGTATTCCCAAAGTATTTCCTGTTGAGTAACAAAATTTCCAATGAGTGAGGTTGCCATGACATTGTGATGGAGACTCTACATTCAGGAATAAGCCAGTATCTTCAGAATATATATTAGGTCCAACTGGGGGATTCCCAAACTGAGGGCAAGAAGAATTAGCTGCATCACCTATGTAATAGATAATGGTCTGGTTTCATATTTTTATTCACATAGTTTCAATATACGATTCAGATGTTAGTGTTTGGCATTCTATTTTTAATAGGACCATTAGCTCTCAGGTTGAATTAAGCCAAGGCCAGGGGTTGCTGGAGCATATACTTCTGCTAGTTTATGCCGAGTGTGGGAGCAGGTATTTATGTTTAGCTTGTCCTCCTCCTCACAAACCAGTGCACTGATGAGCTTCCAAATTTTGAAAGTTAAATTAACAGAGAACAAGCGCGCAACATTACTAAACTCAGAGAAGGGATGTGATCATGAAGTTGTATTTATGAAACACATAATCATGAAGCACACTGGAATGATGCAAGTCATGGTTAGCTTACTAAACCCCCAAAAATGCAACACACCCACCCACCCACTCACTCACTCATGCACACACACACACACACACACACACACACACACACACACACACACACACAAGAACTCGTAGGAGAACAGGCCTTTCCTCATAGCAAGTGGTTGTAGGCACCCAAAGTCCCACCTGGACCATCACTTATTCATGAGAAAAGGCCTTGAATTTGCATTCCAGCAAATACCGATACCCACAATCACAGCTGGGTGGACTGGTGGGGGTGGTGGGAGGCAGAGATAGGAAAACCAGATGGAAAGTTGCCAGATACACTCACACACACACACACACACTTCTTAAACTTGTTTTCATTTTCAATGACACACATGTACTCATATGTATGCATATGTGTCCTTAAATTAGTCAAGGCTGGTTCCACAACAGGCAAATTAATTAGATCTGTAGTTCTTTATAGCTGACATGCTTTGTGTATCTAAGGGCCAAAAATATGTGTACCTGTTTTGATTGTCTCTCAAACAATAATGCTTTTAAATTTGTTTTTAAAATTTTACTTGTAGAATATTGGGAATACTACTAATATGGAAACCACCAATTTTTAGATTGGGTCATCCAACTGAATGCTTCCTATGTACTTCATTTTTATAGTTATCATTGTGTAAACGTGCTTGCATTGTAATGAAACATTGCACTTATTATTAACAGTTAAAAAAATAACAGAGAAACATAACTGTGGACTCAAATTTCAATTGAAGTTATGTTTGAGAGGAAGTGGTCAACTGCAACAGTTTTGAAATAGCTATTGGCTGTAATTTTAGATATGAGAGAAGAATATAATGTAACAGATTAGCTAAATTATTACTACCTACCTAAACATTTATATACATTACATATAAGTGCATCTGCGCATATTATCAATTTGCTTAATTTATTTATTACTGGGTTAGCTACACTCTAAAAATATTACATTATAGCTATACTATATTAAATAACTTATAGTTTGTACAAGTTCATAAGAAAAAAAAATTACGTTATTTTTCCTACTTATTTGGTACCCTCTAAAATATCATAGCTACACTAGATTAAGACCTATCATAGTTTGTACACTATCAGCAAACAACAAAAGCAGCAGACCCAACTGCACTTCATGTTTACCTTGATTTGGCAATAGACTGAACAGCATCAATACGATTACAGCTAAAGACCACTTTTGGGCTAAAGAACCATAATCAAGACTTTTGAAGTTGCTCATATCCGCAGCTTGTACTATATTGGCTCGGTATCAATATTTCCAGTTCACTCAGTTAATAGTCTCAGGCTTGGCGACACCTATCCTTGACGTAGTCCGGCGTAGCCAGACCCACGTAGCGCAGAGCGTCATTTCCAGCGTAGCGGTTGTTCGGTAAAAGTGTCTGGCTACGCCGGACTGTCCTTGACGCGCTTATTGAGCGCAGTCGGTCGGTAAAGGGTTTAGAACCGTGGTACGACTATTGGTGATGTGAATGAATTTTGTAAGACTGTCTTCTTATTTCTTACAGGGATGAAAGAAACTAGTTGGGGAAAAAAGTAAAAGAATTACTAAAGAATTTGGTATAGCTATTTTTAATGCATATAGCTGCTTGAAACTTTCCCCGAACAAAAGCCTGGAGGAAGCAAACTTGTGACAGCATACAAGAACAACAGTACAAGCTTTCAAAAGGCCAAGGAAGCTGTAGTTGCGCTAACAATGAGTTAGACTGATGTCCAGGGGCGCAGGAAGCTAATTTTGATTGGTCAGGCCATACAAAGTAATATACGTTTACTATTATTTTTAAACTATATATATTATATATATGTATTTTATATATAATATATATATATATATATTATATATATTATGTATATTATATATATAATATATTATTCATACTTTAGACTTCGCATAGCCTTTCTCAGAGATGATAATTTTGATATAGTAACTTTCGTAGTAATTAGTGTACGAACCTCAGCTCTCACTTCAATTAATTCCACAGACGCAACTGCAGCACTATTCACACTACACTACAATTTTCCATTTCAAATTCTCTTTCATTAGCTATAGCTGGTGCGCACAAAACTCGAACGAAATCATTACGTAGGAATTAGGCCAGCCTGGAACGGTACACTTAATAAAGTGAAAGAATGACTCAAAGTTCAATAGTTTCCGACAATTATTTAAAAATAATAATTTATAGTTTCGACTCCCAGAGCCTACATTGCTTTATTGCCTGCTCTTTTGTTTTTTCTCAGATGCTTTCCAGCACTGAAAATTTAATTCCTTCTACTGCTTCCTCCATTAATTGTTTTTAATTTCGCATTAACTGTTCAAGTAAGACTTGGCAGTTTTGTGTGCAAAAATTAATAGATATAATAGAGAGGCATGTTCACTACACATTCTCCAGCTTCAACCTAATAATATAACACAGAGAGATATCTTATCTAAAACATATAGATGTTGTTGCCTTTTTCTTTACTCCTTCCAATATTTTTCACTTAATTATTTGATCTTTTTGGGACAATAAAAGGTTAGAATGCTCCCATTGTGGCGAACGTGTTTTCAAAAAGATGGAAGGCATTTGAAGACAAACAGTTTATAGAAAGAAAACAAACTTAGACAGAAACATGCATTTTAAATCACACCATCACCATATAGATCTAATTTCTTTCATACTAGATTCAGGAACCTTAACTTTGAAAAAGCATATGTGCTTATCATTTTTATTTTTTCTCCCCTTTACATTAAAAATTCATGCACTCCTGAAATGCAGTGAGTGTCTTACAGAACTTATCTACAAGCATAGACAACTGTAAAATTTAATGTTGAGCTTGCACTCACTGCTTTATTGCATCCATCTTTTAGAGTAAAGTGTGTATGTATCTCTTAGTATAATACTTCATTTGATAATCTGTTGTAATCGTATATTATATGAATTAACAGTGTAATATTAACATCAACATGATATGTGTCTCTTGTGAGAACAATGTAAACATACATAAATGACTAGAGCGTGAACAGAATGTTAAAAGTAGGAATTTTGAAGGTCTATGTAGACATCTCCTCCTATATGTAAACTTCCTCCTGGTGTTTTGAACTCTGGTACAGTTTTGAGTACCGATGAGGGTATTTCGAGGACGTCTTTTGTCAGCATCATGACTAGATCTTTAAAGGAAGGTCGGCTGTGTGCCTCAGGATGCCTGGAGTTTCACAAATAACAGACAGCTCTTCTGAAATATAACTTACAGCAATAACCATATACATGTAAGTAGAACAAAAAAGGAGGAATTTCAAAAAGCAGATCCAGTCATGATAATTTTTTTAATCAATACATGTAATTGATATTTTGAGCTCAAGATATAAAAGTTAACAAGTTCTTGCATTCATGAAAACCCTATGCCTATAGTGGGCGCCCATTGTCATTAACCAATTACTCAATTACTGAAACGGCATTACAAATATCAACATACGAATATACTCTGTCAATAGATTAAGACCTTTCAGAAAATAATTAATCAATATTTAAAGAGATACTTACCAGCATTTGATCATCGCAGTATATAGGGCTATTGGACAACCAGTGGGAGGTGCCAGTCGAATGTTCTGATCCAATGCTGTGACTACCTGCAATAATATAGCACATTTATTTCAGCTAGCACACTTAATCTTCTCTGTGTATACTTCTAAATTTTGCAGGGCTTCAAATGGTTTATGTCCCAGACTCCATATTTCGTAGAGGACACACCCATAGCTCCACACATCACTGGCTGTCGAGTACCTCTTGTATTTAATAGCCTCAGGGGCTGTCCACTTCACTGGTACTAAACCTCCAGAGGAAGCGTAGTAATTGTCATCAGCAAGATCTCTCGACATTCCGAAGTCAGCAATCTATTTCAAACAGTTTCGTTAGTAAAATAATGTATGTATGTATATATGTATGTATGTATGTATGTATGCATGTATATATGTATGTATGTATGTATGTATGTATGTATGTATATATGTATGTATGTATGTATGTATATATGTATGTATGCATGAATGCATGTATGTATGTATGTATATTATGTACGTGCATCCATGCATGCATGTATGTAAACATATTATTCTACACTATTAGAAATACTGTTAAGACTTTTTCAAATATATATATTTTGAATTAAATAGATCCTAATAAACATACATTATAAGCAATTTGCTTACTTTACAGAGGCAATTTTCTGACAGTAAAATATTTCTCGCAGCTAAGTCTCTGTGAACAAATCTCTTGCTGGAGAGATAATGCATTCCATGAACAACTTGCCGGGAGAAGTAAAGAAGCAGTTTAGGCAGACTTGGATCCATGCGTCTAGGTATTAAAGAACACAGCAGTTGATGGTTAACTTGTTGTAAAATGGATGAAGAAATAAACTGGAAACTTACTCTTCTCTGACTTCTAATAAATTCTTTCTTAAATCTCCGCGACTGGCTAACTCCACAACTAGTACCATCTGCAAATGTTTATGCCACAAAAAGGAACATACGATTATTTAAACCAGATTGGACAATATCCTCCTATGGTTTGATTCATACTACACATGTGATTGGAACTCCTACAAAAATTTCCCTATAAATTAGCACATTGTACAATATTTTATATTAACTAATCGGGTGTTTCGACTACTAATGGATGCATCAAGATGTTAAGTTTAAAATATAAAATTTCTGTCTGCATTAATATTTGCTGTAATTCTATAATTTGTATGCCTCTTTATAGATTTTGTTTTCTTGATTTATTATGTGAGATGCTTTAATCCAAACTTTTACACAAAAGAATGTAACTGACTCAATAAATGAATTCAGTTTGCTTAAATTAATGCCAACCTAATGAGTATTGTTGTTTTGTTTACTTTACGACAAGGTCGATGTTTCATTCAGAAAAACTAACTCACCGGATTGTCTTCCAGTACCATACCAAGAAGTTTAATCACATTGTCATGATTAAACTGGGCCATAATTACTGCTTCTTGTAGGAACTTCACTTTATCTGCAGGCTTAGCATCTTCTCTAAGTGTCTTTAAAGCTACCTTAACTTCTTGGCTCCCATCAAACCATATTCCTTCCTCCACATTACCAAATTGTCCTGAACCTAGATATTTGACAAACCTGCATGGAGAGAATAAAGAAGACATTTATTATTATTATGTACTACTTTTTTTGAAATTCATACTTACTGGATATTATTTCCATCAATGTTTTTTGCTCTGTTGTTACCAGAATGTATTTGTCCATAAAGAGTCTCTTCTTCATCTTGTGGCTCTTCAAAGTATGTTGGTTCCAGTTCATAGTAGGTATTATTACTGATGCTCTGTACAAAATAACGTAAAAAGACAATATGCACTGTCAGTATGAGTATTAAAAAATTTGTAGGTGGTTGAATACTAATATCCAATTTTATGCATTGTCACACTTACTTCTTCCATAACACTTGCATATATATCATCATTGTCAATGTGTACAGAAGAATAGAAGGATGCTTCCAAGATAGACCGAGTGCGAGTTTGCTGCTACAGAATAGTTAAGACAAACATTAACCCCAATCATGAAACAACTTTATTATTCACATGTGCTTCTGGTCAACTCTCTATATTTAAATGGTGGAATTCACTCACTGTTTTGTGATGTATAATATTATATCACTATTTTACTATAAGGGAGGAAAATTTGTGACATGATGTGGAATATAAAAATAATCTTAAGTCAGGTATTATTTTTACTCCATGATTCAGCATTCTTTAAATAATGCTAACACTGACTCTTTATTACTTACCACTGGATGTAGATAAATATTTGATGAAGTCTCAGTTTTACTTGCAGCAGTTGATGATGAGGATGTTTGGGGATATTCTGGGCCTTTGTATGCAACATAGTTGATGTTGTCTAATGATATGACAAAATAAAATAGAGTTTGAACATTTTCAGATCCATAAAAACAACTTTCAGCACTTACAATATATACAGGGCACTAGTGATACTGTGCATGCTTCTAGAACATATCTAGAATTTGTGCAACTAGTTTTATATAGGGCAATTAATTTACATACAAAAATTTCTCTCATCAATTTCTCTAGATCATTCTATCTCTTCTAAACAGTACTGCGACTTTAGTTATAAACAGTGATTTCAACTTGCTAATTCGAATGATAACTCACTTCTAGCACGAAAATATTTATGTGAAAACATTTTTATTGAGAAAAATATATATTGGGAGATAAACAATTGAACTCAGTGATTAAGAGCAGTAAAAAAATCATCAAATAAAACGTATTAACGTTAACGTGTATGCAATAAAAATAAGCCTTGTATAATGTAATACAATAGTGCAAGGTACTTCTTACTGTTATTTATAACACATCTTTAGCACAAGCAAGCCATGGTATTTTATTTAAATACATTATGACATTTTTACTAAACTCATACCGATTCCTTTAACTGTTCCATGCTGAATGGCATCCTGTGGTTCTGATGCTGATCGCTTCCTCCATCGAATGACAAATAGTATAGCCACAGCTACTGCAATACCAGTGAGTACTATCACTACCAGCACAACAATAACAATGGCTGCTGCAATTTCTCCACTGACTCTTCCACTCTCAATTGGTGATGATGTGGTGTCATAAGCTGATGATGATGATGTCACTCGATCTGACAAGGTCTGGTCAGTATCTGGTATCTGAGTAGTCACTTGCACACTAGTATCTGAAGTACACAAATTTTTGTATATGTAAGGAAAAACTATGCAAAAAAAGCAAAAGCTTTAAATTGATATAAGTATTGTGTTAAAAATTTAAATTAAGAATAAGAAAGCAGATAGTGTGTGATTAAAATAATAACATCATGAAAACCAAAATTGAGTAAGGCAAAAAGCAATAACAACATGGACACGTTTTTTTTTGGACCAATTAATCAGTTTTATCTCTTGTTTAATTACTTTGGAATATAGAATTACTTTGGAATATAGAAGTTGTAATATTAAAGTGTGTAATACATAATTTGAAACAAGAAAAAAAACATTCCATACCTATGGCAGCATAAAGATGAAGAGCTCCAGTAGTTTGTGCCAATGAATCTAAGAGAAGGAACATGTCTGTACTACTGTCTGGACTACTCCATAGTGTATAGTCACTTGAAATTCCTACTAGTGGAATAGGATTAGTCATTGGAAGTGCCACTCCCACATAATCTCCCTCCCTTAATATGAATTGGTCCTCTGGATCCAACTCGACCACTAGACAGTATATTGATGCAATAGTGTATTGAGCTTGCAATGCAACTGTTAGAGAACTCTCAGTTACCATAGTAACACTAGAGGATGTGCTGTCATTTCTCCAGACTGCAAATGTGGCAGAATAATTGTTAGAAGAAGATACTGAGTCAGTATAATAACAATAATTCCAAGAAGTCACTAATCCACTGCCTTGGGCAGGAAACTGACTGTTAATTAAAATACCAGATGTTGACATTGGAGCGGATGGGGTGGGATTATGCCCAATTCTGTATTCTGTAGTAGAATCTGTGAACATTAATTATATAATGAAGATTTTTATTTCTCCTTTTATTAAATTACTTTGGTAATAAATATTTATTAGCTTATAATAATGATTGATAACTTACTTATTATGGCTTCCACAAGCAACACATTGTTAGTTATTGATGTTAAACTGTCAAGATTAAGAGACTGTAAATCATTATCTCTGCAGTCATCACTAATTGAAGTTACATGAAGAGCTTCATTTGGTGAGGAGATGGTAACTCTCAAAGGATATGTATTACCTTGAAATCTAATACAAGCACCTATAATATCATTAGGCTGAACTTCAAATATTTCACCAGGATCCAATGATATTGAAGTACAGGCAACCAATGGTGATCCTCTTCTTCTGTACACTTTGTAGCTATTGGTCACTCTATTATAAATTTGTGTGCTTCCATTTTGTCTGAATAACATAAACTGTACTTCATAAGTTCGTGAAGTTCTACCACTAGTGTAACATAATTTCCACTGAGTTACATTTCCATGACACTGTGAAGGAGATTTTATATTCAGAAAGAGACCAAAAGACAATGAGGAGGATCCAGATTGGAACTCATTCCCAAACCTTGGACAAGTATTAGGTATTGCTGTACCTATCCAAATATGAATATTGTTGGTAAGACATTCAGAGTCAATATTGAACTTGTATTAAACCCACATCAACCTTAAAGTAACTGACATCTGCCTCTATGGATTAATGGGAAGATTATGGCAATCATAATTATGAATGCTCACAACAACTGTGGAAAAATAAACCCTTTCAGGATTGAAATGTCAATGGGATTTTTTCAAGTTTGAATTGGGCAGTTATAGATCAATAATTATGCTCCACTGTAATTTAGTGGGAGAGTGACACTTATGTAGTTAGTACTAAGTTGACCGTACTTAATTTGGTGCTGGAGTCAACAAGTGGAAATGATATTTCAAGAATATAAATACCTAAATGGCCTGCCATACGACTACATACATAGGTATTAAAGCTAGTTTGACCATTATGGCTTTGGTTGAGCCACTTTATTATTTATAAAAAATACATCATGATTACTATATAATTCATAGGCTGATAATTATAGCTGTCCATTAATTTAGCATCCTAGAAATGGAATAGTTTACTGCTTTTAATTTTTTTTGCGGGTGCAGTTAAAACTCAAAAACTTAACAGCGTTCCATTTCCATTCAACTGAGTTAGTGGTGGTGATTAGTTAATACGCTATTAGTCATAGTTATAAGCCCTACACAACAGTTTTTAATTGAAATTGATTGTCTACCACATTAACCATGAAGGTTAGTCTTGTGTAGGTATGTCCAGCTGTGTGAAAGTATTGTACATTACAACTACTACTTAGCTAAAGAATGTCACAGAGAAACAATTTAAATCAGTTGTGGCAAGTGATTACTATGACATTGAATCCCTTTACTGTATACATAATTTAAAAACTCAACTATTTTAGTAGCTTGATTGTTAGAAGTTAAAATCAATAATTTAATAATAGTGTAGTTTTAGGCTTGTTCGCCATTTGTGCTCAAGCACATTATTAGTAGTATTTGGACAATTAAAATGAGTGTTATTGCTTTATACTAATTTGCTTGTACACATGGGTAAAAATAGGAGTGGTTAAAAATAAAACCTGGACCATTTTAGTATTGGCTATGCTGTTTCTGTGTTGTATAAAAATGAATTAACTTTCTTTCAAGTATCCTTTTTACTAGTGGTGTGCTTGAGCACAAATGGTGAGCGAGCATAAAACTACACTATTGTTAAATGATTGGTTTTAACTTGCACTCAAGCTACTAAAAGAAGTTGAGTTTTTAAATTACGTATTATACCGTAAATGCATTCAATGCCATAGTAACCACTCCCCGCAACTATGTAGAGAGAAAAAAAGCAACAAAAAACAAGACACCTTCTTTAAACTTTTTCTTTGTGATATTCTTAGTAATAGTTGTAACGCATAATACTTTCACATAACTGAACATACTTGCAAGACTTACCTTCGGGGTAAGTCTAGTGGACAATGCATTTTCAAGTAAATACTGTTGTGTAGGGCTTATAACTATGACAAATAGCGTATTAACTCACCACCACCAATAACTCGAATAGAAATGGAACTCCACTACGTTTTTGAGTATACACTGCACTCGCAAAAGAATTCAGAGCGGTAAACAATTCAATTTCTAGGATGATACGGGTAATGATTGATAAACCAGGGGATACTGTTTAGTGGTGTTGGGGATGGGGTTAAACACTGAGCTAACACGAAAATACGGGAGGGTCAAAGTACAAAATGACATACACATGTCCAAACATATAAACAAACAAACATCCCCGATTTTCAATTGTGTTACCCCTGAGAGTGTCTCACTCGCTTCGCTCGCTCGCCAATTATATACTTGTCACATTCTCTTCATACCCATTGCACTCTAATGTTTTGTCTATTCATTGTGAATTAAGTGTAGCAGGGTCAAATCATTTCAGTTGAATATATTCATGCATAGTACTAGATAAACGCTAGGCAAAGTTTAGTTGGCAAGCAAGCAAAGCGAGTGAGTTATAACATAAGTCCAATATTTCACCAAACAGAATCCTTTGGTGAGATCTTTCCCGCATCATCCAAAACATTTAATTGTTTATCAGGTTGTCTCTGACATATTTGAACATTTGCAGATGCAGTAAGGTCTTACAAACACACTAGATTTCATTTTCTATTAGTGGCGGTAGTACGTTATCCCTATTGTTATAGTAGTATGCCCCTCGCAATAATAATGTTCCAATTTAAAATACATTGTCCAATAACCAATGAAAATAATACAAGGTAATCATATCCAGTGAATAACTATATGTGAAAGTTACAGCCACCACTTCATAAAGATTAGCACAAAAAAATTTATACTTGTATTAAACAAATATATGAGCTAGCTTTTATGTTTTCTTCAGTTATTTTGGCTATTGTCAAGTCTTAATTTATAGGGTTTAATTAAGTTTTTTTTCCTGGTTCAAACAGTTGTGGAGATTGACATTGAGAATCTTTGCCATACAAAATTAAAAAAAAGATGGCTGGTTTTTAGTAACTGAAGTGCCTTGTGGTCATGAACTACTTACTGATCATTTAAATCATTAGAATAGCTTATTTAGAAACAACAGAAGCTTCACCTACTTGAAGAAATTTAGGTTAGTAAGTAATTGTATATTTGTTAGCTAAAATTAATGGTCAATGGCTTCATACTTAGCTACTTTTGGAAAAATGAACTGAATGATGATGCCTTCCTAAACATGAGCATGAGCTACAACATTAACTTCAGGCAAACTAGTACAGGTAGTCTTTTGTTATCTTTGGTATACAACATTTTATGGCAAACTTTATCAGATATGTTTAAATGGGGTTTCAGCTACCTTTAGTTTGAATTAGCTACTTGTGTACAATAGCTTACTCACCATTTGTGCTAAAACACATCACTAGTTAGCTATGACATCATTATACCAGTAAAAATAGATGCTTTTTGGTTTGTTTACTCTGCAACGTTTTGGGATCCAGCATATCTGCTTTTGCCAATATGTTAAGCTATGCTTATAGTTTCTGTAGCTTTGCCAACCCGCCTTTCGGTATATTATAATGATCTTGTGCCTTTCTCCTTACCTTTATTCCCCCTCTCAACACACATTCATATACAATCATGAGGAAAAGAATATCAGTGATGGTGGCTGCTACTTATCAAGAAATTGTAGTTTTTAAACTGTCCTACTACAACTAACTAGCTATGGTTGCACCTTCATTTAACTCACCACTACAAGAGAACAGTATTAGGATGAGCCACAGTCCAATTTCCATTTTGAACGGCCCTCCCAGCTCTAACTCTTAGTATTTCACGGCCACCCGGCTTAAGTGTACGCCCCTTCACCTTCTCACTCCCCCACGTTAATTGCACGAGATCCCCTGGGGGATACGCCGTTCCCCAGGCTGTAATAACTGGTCACGCGCTAATGAATACCGTCGCGTATGAATATCGTAATACTACAGCACTTCCACTAAGTGCGACCTGTCTACTGGGGATTTTGACTAGCTATACTCCTCCAAGGGTTGTTATGGCAGCATCATTTGTTTTTTGTTTCTTGTAGCTAACTGTAAATAGTGCTACGCCTACGGAATTGCGTGTATTATGCAACAGTGTTGGTGTCACTCATTACTATGAGTAAACATGTTAAAAATTCCTGTTTACAATTCAATGTTAGTTTTTGTACGCATAATTAGCTAGTTACCTGGCTTTGCATTCATCACGTGTAGCCAGTCTCATGAAGAGTACGTACCGGTGTAGGAGCGATATGGGGACCCCCGCGATATAGGCACCCCCGCCCCTAAATCACTAGCGATTAGGGGACGGGAGTTCGCAATTAACTAGTGAAATAGGGACCCCAGTACACCCCAAATCACTAGAGATATGGGGGGGCCCTAGCGGTTTGGGGACCCCTTATAATGTTGTAATTGGTAATTGTAATTAATTACAGATTCAAGTAATTGTAGAGTTATAAAGGTAGTTAATTGGTGGTTGAGGAGGCAATGTATAAATCAGTATTGCAATTTTATTGATTGTAATTGAATAGCAACTACAAAATATATATATAATATAGAAAGTGATAAAAATAAAAAATAAAATACTTGAGGTTAAGATGATGACAAGCAAGAGGTTAAGTGCAAATGTTGCACCTCTAGTCAATCCTCCAACTTTGTTACTCACTGGTAAGTATGATTTACAGTGTTACTCACTAGTAAGTTGTACATCAGCTTAGTACATCAACTCATTCAGTTCTGAAGACTGAATTATTTTTCTCCTTTAATAGTGTATTAATAGCGTATATATAAGTAATTGAAAGTAATTGAGTAATTGTAATGATTACAGTGACTTTCAATTAGTAATTATAATAGTAATCAATTACGAGTGATCGAAATGTAAATTGTCATAATTGTAATGGTTACATTCAGTAATTGCAATATTACTGATAGCTAACTATAATCTATGGGGCTGATTTATTGTAAAATTCTATCTATATCTCTTTAGTTTAGCTATCTAAAAATAGCATAAAAATAGTAGTAAGTTGAATTCATTTTAATGACAAATAGTGATGATTGTTGCAGCAATTAGCTAGTTCTATTACACAAAATTAATCATTATCATGCTAAAAAAGTGAACTATACAGTTAAACTATTTGCTGTGTACATTTTGAACAAGTAAATTTTTCCTTCTTATCTTTAAAAATTTTGTCAGGAATTTGTTCACAAGTCTTATGGAACCATTGATGGCAACTTGGACAGTAAGCCATGTTTTCTTGACTCCCTACTTCTGGCATTTTGCATGTACACAAAAGCTTTATCTTAAACTTTTTCACTAATGGTAGGGCTTTTGTTACTTTGGAAGGAAATTGTTCTATTCTTTCATTATTCAAACAAGAGGTAAAATGCTTCCTCATGCTGCCTTGATCGTATCTGCAAAGAACATTTATTAAAAATACAAATCATAAACACATTTGTTAGTAATTGGCTAGCTCTGATAACTGGCTGGATTGTTTCCATAACACACTTCAGTGGCAAAATGCAATAGCGTACAAACCACAGTCAGAATATCCAGTCTGGAACTGGGTAGTTTCCAAATCAACATTTATAAAATTATGGCTTGGCTGTGTGATGAGAGCAATCTGTTCAATAGCATCTTCTGAAAGGCTCCGATACTTACTGTCGTAAAATTTTACCAGAGAACCATGAATCCCAGCAATTGTAACCCAGTGATTGCCATTGATGTGAATAATTTGGACATATGGGCCATTAATACGCTTAAAAGATTTATTTTGCCATTTGATTGGATCCTGAAACCCTGCTACATCAGGGAATTGCAATTGTAAAATTTTACATGCAGCTGATATATGAATATCTGAAAGCCATCCTCCATCTTCTATAGTAACAATATCCATTGTTTTCCTTTTCTTTGAAGCTGGTTCTAAATGGAATAAAAGATGTGGGTTTCTACAGCAAATTTTAAATCGAGCTAGCAATAATTACCTGTACTAAAAACTTTTACTCCTTCTTGCTCATAAGATTTTCTAAGATTAAACAGCCAATCACAAAGTTTATCAATATCACTACCACTCAATTTGAGATAGGCTTTGTTATAGCTATAAGGTTTTAACATTACCGCTCAGGTGGTCATTTTGAAGGAGATAAAATTCAATGAGTTCCTTTACTTTAAGATAGCTATACCCTCTTCCAATTGTATTCTTCTTGTATTCATCAAATTCTTCATGTACTTCTGAATTCACAATAACAAACTCATCTACCTCTATGAGTGCTGCTTGATTATAATAAGCTCTGCAATCTTGCCACAAGACAACATCCACATCTTTGCTTAGAGGATATTCATTGTATTCACAGAGATGAGACAACTACATAATAAAAATTCAGTTAACTTTATAAGCCTATTATTATCTACCTGTTTCAATGAACAATTTAAACCATATGAAGTAGTTCTGACAAAAAAATTATTTGAACATAAGTAGTTATTAAAGCGTCCTATAAAAATTTAAAATTCCCAATTAAAGATTTTGAAATTTAATTATTAATAAATTGAATTATTAAACTTTTATAGAATAATTTGAAGTTCAATGAACTACGTTAATACCTATTAAAACAGAGAAATGTTATGAGATTGTTATAATAAACATTTATATTTCTTAGTAGGCGTATTTAACACTTTATGTCAAACTAAAGAATTGATGATAGACCATTTATTTGTCTTGCTATATTACGTACATCAACTTCAAGATCTTCATGAGGTTCCAACTGTTTTGCTTTGCTTAAATTAAAGCCTCAGAGCTCTACACCAAGTCAACCAGCACAAAATTCACTGAATAATTGAGCTACAGTAGTGCACTCTTAGTGCCATACTATTAATTACATAGCAGGTTCATACTGAGTAGTGTGAAAGTGAGCCAGGAATTATGAATTGGTTCAGAACAAACTGGGTCCCCTTGCTCTAAAAAAAAAAGGTTCTTTTTTCACAAATAATGTTGTAAGAAAGTACAAATGTTTCCTGTATACTAGCAATTAATTGGGTAGCATTGGACTTTTATAATTTACTACACAAATCTAACCTGAGGGTGATAAGCTGTAGTGATACGATGACTAGTGTGGGTCTTCTTAAACAATTCTTCTGTGGTTTTGTTAACAAATTCTCTCCCTTGATCACTAATGATAGTAGAGGGACCCCCAAATCGGCAGAAAAGCTATGAATAAGGAAATTAATATATATATCTCACTGTAATCTAAATGAATAGTTATAAATAAAGTGCCACAAATCATCAGTTATTCCACTCTAACCGTGTAAAGAAAATCAGCGACAGAAGCTGCAGATTTATCATGAAGGGGGTGTGCCTCAGCCCATTTCGAATAATAATCAATGACATGATATATTTATTTCCTCTTGGAGTTGGATGAAGTGGGCCAATTAAATCCATACCATGTTGCTTCCAAACTTCAGTTTTTACAGGAATTGGATGCAAACTAGATGTTGTCTTCTTCAATTTGTGATTATGTCGTTGGCATAATAATATCACAGGTCTTGATCTGAAGTATACTCACAATATAATTTAGTAAAATATCCATTCTTTATTCATTATTCCTCACACTTTCAGACATTAATCAAACTTAAAAAAATCTTCACTTAGCTATTTTCCAAAAGAAATTCATATCTAACTCACACTAAATAATTAACTGGCAGAGTGTAAGCCATATGTATAGTTGGTCCTATACAAGTATAAAATAAGCAGTCATGCAACTTCAATTGCTTGTCATTATTTTATGCTGCTAATTCATGATTATGAATGTTGATATTGATTCCAATATAATAGGGAACTAAATAAAAACTTAAATATACTTACATATTCACACACTTGGCTATACATAGCTGGCCAGTAGTATTTTTCATTTAGTTGTGATAATACTTTGTCCCTCCCTAGGTGAGCGGCATCATGAGTGACCTTGACCATTCTATGCTGCTCTTGCTCACTTTGTACAACCAGCCTTGGTGTTCTTTTGTCCTTCCCTTCTACATAATGCAAATGACCACCTCCTAAAACAAAAAAATTAGATCTTTTTCGTAATCCTGACTTGTAAACTTTGTCTACACCATCAGGATATACATCCAGATTTTAAGTAATTTGTAATTGCAGAATCTGAGTATTTGCTATTAGCAGGTTTAGAGAAAGCTTTAGCAGAAGGTGGATCCAGGGAAGCCTTAGCAAGATCAGGTGAAGCCATGTAAGAAAGAACTGGATCAGGTGAATCCATGTAAGAACAATTTACCAGGCCACCACATCCACGAGACATTAGGGGGGGGGGGGGAACCCCAAATCGCTGAGGGTGTGCTCTAAATCGCTAGCGAATCGGGGCATACTTTTTAATTTTCTTCTGGCATGCAAATTTGCCAGCAATAGAATAATTGTTTTATGGTTTGTTGCTGGCTACATTCTCGTTTCTTTAACAAGGCATGACCATGTGGTTGAAGGTAAGTAAATTAACTGTGATTGTTTGAATATTTACTTTTTAATAACACTGACTGGTATAATTTAGCTAATTAGACTCATGTAAACTTTAAAAAATATATATAATTATATGTATAATATATCTTACATAAATTGTGGAGCCTCACTTTGTTAGTTGTTTGCACACTGTTCTTTACATACGCTAATGAGAGTTATTTTCCTTTCTTCCTTGTTTGACCACAAACCATCTGTTGTGTTATGTCAATCTTTTGAACTATATAATAAAGTGACATCCTTAGACTGGGGTTTAAGCTAAGGAGTGTCATGTATAGACAAGTACATTCATGAGCATAAAACGTGGGGATCTTTTACAAAGTTTAATAAATACATACACAAGTTTATTTAAGTCCTATTTTTTCTTTTCTACAAATTTGGTGCTGTAGTTTCTAACAATCCTCTCACTTATGAATTATAAATATATTTAGCAAAAATTATAGGACTCCAAGTTGGTAATTCTGATCACAGTGTGAACTCTGAAGAAAAATCTTAAAATGTATTCAAGTTGAGGAGGATGAGCGAGACATAATGGTTCATTCCATTCTCCAAAAATGCGAGTCAATTAAACCATAAAATTTAAAATTATTATTGACTGACTAGCTATAAGTGAGAGGATTCAGTCAAAAAAAAAAAATTAATGTCTCTATTGAAATTGGAGGAACATTGGCCCACCCATTTTCAATGTGGCTCAGATATGTATATAATAATGCATCTGTGCTCTGGCCATGCTCATGCAACTGATCTAATTGAAAACATCCACAACCTTGTACACAGTTGCTACAATTTTATTTTATTTCAGCATGAAAATGGAACACAAAAATCAAATTTTATTTTAGAGGTTACATACAAATTTAAAATATCTGTTTACAGGAATGACATACTATCAGTTAATTTTGTTATAATTCACATCATTATAATAAAATCTTCCCTGAAAAACTTCAGTTATTGAAGCAAACTGCAGACGAAATTTCGGTATAGAATTTGAACATGCAATCATCTCATATCTTCTCAAAAATTTCAGCATTCTTATATTCCTAAACCTTCCATAACTGATTCACAATTTTTCTTACTAATTTCTTTTCCAGAATCAGAGTATATTGCTATTTGATAGTTTCATTGTTTTATGCCATTTTTCAGCTTTATGTGACCAAGTAGACTAGATAAGTTTTCAGATGTGCTATGTTAAAAATGTTTCTAATCAACTTGGCTTCCTGGTTGTGCTAACCTAAGTCTATTGAGGCAGATATTATGTGTAGCAACTGTGGGTTTTGACATGCAAGCATGAAACTTGGTTGAGTTATACAACATGACCACAGTCATAATCAATCAGTTCTATTGTAAGATTTATTCTAGTACTGACTTACTACTGAAATTTGTGGCGAGGGTCATCGCTGTAGCACCACATGGTTTGCATACGTTTAGTCATGAGTTGTCAATTGCTCTGATCTTTTTAAAGCAGGTAAGCTTTTAACTTAAATAAGTGCAAACTTTGAGAATGCCATTCACAGATTTTAATGTATGTACTTTTATATAATAATTGCATGTGTACTGAAATAATAATATTCAGGACATTCAATGCCATGATCATTTCCACATAATGCATGGCTTGGTTTCAGTAATATTTTTGTGTTGAATATTGCACATATATATTTAATTACTTTGGAATGTTGTGGCTGCATGAATTAATCCTTAATTATTAAGCAAGGAAGTCAAGTGCTCAAGGGATAACACAGGTAATTGTGTGATAGAATGAAATAAACTTTCTCTATGCCTAATTGTGGACTGAATTATAAATATTATTTTGTTTATAGTATTTGATTGCTATTCAAGAATGCTAAATTTTGTATTTCCTCATTATTTAATCTTTAAATATTCAAAGCTGGTTTACTTCAACTGTTAAGTTCACGTGAAGTAGAATGTTTATTATTTTACAACCTTGACGGTTAAGGTTCATTATTATTGGCCAAAAGTTTTAGGCCAACCCCTGCACTTTCCTGTTTTATTTATTACATCAACATTTAGTCGTAATTAGCTAGACATATGACATAAACTAATTGTACGGATATTATATGAAAGGAAACAAAACAAATAGACCAAAAGGATTAATGCTTATGGTAAAATAATGTCACTATTTTGGTGGGTCATCCATGTGCAGTATTTACAGCCAGACAATGTCTACCCACATAATTTACTAAGTGTGTAGTAATATCAGGAGTAATACTTTGCCAAGTAGAGAAAAATAATGTCTTTCAACTCGGTGATGTTTTCAACGGGATTGTGTTCCATTTTTTTCTTCATAATCTCCCATAAGTGCTCAATGGTTTGAGATCGGGACTTTGGGACGGCGATGGTTTTAAAATCCCTTTAGCACAAAACCATCTCATCCAATGCCTAAGCTGTGTGACACACAGCCCCATCTTGTTGAAAAAATAAATCCATTACCAATTAATCTTAGTCCACCAGCTGTAAATAAATCAACTATGCAGAAGCATTATTTTTGAAAAGTTTAAAGTGTACAAATAGGTGGCCTAAAACTTTTGGCCAACACTGTATATGTATATTATCACTTGACAGTTATATCATTCATATTTGTGTCTATTTGTACTGTATGTTAATAAAAATAAACAACAAATTGATGTTTGTGACTTTATCAGAACACTAATTACCTATAGTGAATCCTTGAAGTGACATCAACTACATTAAAAGTTAGTAATAATGTAACTCCATATACATAGTTTCATTTTGTGTACATGAATTTGTAGTTACAGTTTCATATGCCACATTTGGCTCTGTTTCAATATGTTCTGATTCTTTTTTGAGATATGTGTGATATGCTACATTTGAAGAGGTTGACTTGCTGACAGGTTTTCTAAGTACAAACAATATCTTAGTTTAATCACTTTATACTTTGCTCTTTGAAATTATTTTCTAGGTATTACTACTTAAAATATTGTCTTACTATGTAGTTTGTTGAAATAAGGGAATTGTGTCCTCATTTGCTAAGTTACAACAATTAAATATCAACTCAGGAGCATTTGCTCAATTCAAGTGTGTAGATGTAATTACAAATTAACTTGGGTATATACCTCAGCAAGGAGCCAGCTTAGCTATACAATAAACAGTTTCGCTCTCTGTTGTCAAAATAAGCTCCAGGGATGTGCTTCAGCACAAACGGTGAGCGAGCCATTGTACAAATTATCCACACATGTATAATTTGATAAAAGTTGATTACAGAAGCTGTATACAGAGTAACAATAAGGCTACATTCATTTAGATCACCTGAAGTTAAGTCTTAGATCCTGTTCACCTAGTTTTAGAAGGCATCATTCGGTCTATTTAGTCCTAAAAGTAACTTCAAGGAACTATGTAGCTATTGAATGTAGTAGTGATAGCAGCTTCATCAAAGACCTGTGCTCCTGACAAAAAAGCACTCCAGCTACTGAAAAACGACCAAGTATTTAAATGACGTATGGTAAGTGGTTTCAATGCCATAGTAATCACATGCAGCAACTATTTGACTTGAAAAACCAAAACCAAAACAAAAAATAACAAAACAAAAAACTCTGCATTTCTAAGGAATTACTGCATGATTTGTAAACTACATTAGTAGCAGAAGACGCTGTGTACAGGCAGGTAATATGTTTATTTAGTAGTTGTTTACATTGTACTATTCATCTATTCATTAGCTATGTAGTAGCTGTAACTTCTATACTTTCACATACAATTGTTGACTGAATATTCCAACACAAGACTTACTTCATAACTTGACTGTTGGACAATGGATTTTCAAGTAGAACAATACTGTTAGGTAGCGCTAAAGCTATGACAAGCAACACATTAGCCAAGATAACTTACCACCCCTGCTAATTCAAATAAAAATGAACTTCTGAGTTTGTAAACCGTAACTGTGTCCACACAAAATCAGATATGTCTGATTTGAATGGGTGAAGAAATGATGATACAGGTAAAGATTGATAAACAAAGGATTCCATTCAGTGGGGTATGGGGACGGGGTCGACTACTGAGCGAACACAAAAACATGATGATGTACATACGTCCAAACGAACAAATAAAATATCCTTGATTCTTAGTACGTTACCCCCTTATAGTGTCTCGCTCACTTGACTCACTCGTCCATTAAGGTTCTATTAGTTATGACCTAATAAATACAGAACATAATATATAATTATATAAATTAACATAATAGAATGTCTTGTAGTAATCACAACGAGTAACATAGAACAGCTTTTCACCTTTAGAAGCTCAAGTGTCATTGTATTCACCTTTTTATACAACGAAATTATGTGTTTGCTTTATGCAGAGGAAAAGTGGTGTTAGGGTACTCATATGTCACTTCCATGTATCCTGTAAAACTGATAGTGTTATTTACTTCATTTGCTTGTGTAAATATGACAACTATAGTAAACTTTTAGCTCAGAAGGTATTGTAAACAAGTCAAAGTTAGAATCAGATGCTTGAATAAAACAGGAAGAATATAAAATAATACAACTATATCTATTCATGGCAGTGACATTTTGTCTTATTAGTCATTAATGAAATAACTTACTAAATCCTTTTGTGGTGACATGATGAATGGCATCCTGCGGTTCAAACACAGATTTGTTCTTCCATCGAATAGCAAACCGTTTAATTATAGAAATGGCAATAGCAATGAATATTATTACTACAAATACACTAATAATGACAATAGCTGCAATGTCACTTCCGCTTAATACTCTCCTCTCATCCACCATGAAGGTAGTGTCTTCAGAAGATACCTTTGAAGATTCTGTTTGGATACCAGACACGTTCTGGCCAATATCTGGCATTGGTGATGATGTTGATGTTTGTATAGTGGTGTCTAAATTCACAAAAATATAATGTTTAATTACAGCCATAAATAGTTAAAAAGTAATTACTTGAAAGCTTTTTTTTTGTTTCTTTATTAATTACATGAATTTTTTTACAATATATATTTATAATCAAGCATTTAAGTATACTGTGTATTGTGCAGTAAACTTGAATTTAGTTTTTTTTGTCTATTAGAAATGAATGATTAGGTTTTATTTTGTGAGCAAGTCATAATGAATATTAAGAGAGCATAAAGCACATTCTAACTGAGCCCTTGCCTAATATTGGCAATAGTGATCTTTTTCACGTACACACAATGACTTTGACCTTATTGATGAATTAAAAAATATAAGATTCATTTGAGTAGTTTGCATGCTGTTGAATAGTTTAGAAAATGCTTATCCTTGATGCACCAGGATAGTGAAATGTATGTATAATTGTTAAATATAGCCCAAAGCTGTTGGTATCAAATATTAAAAGACCAAAGAAACAACTACAAAAAGGCTGAAGCACACACACAAGAGATGATAATTTATTAATTTATGTGTATATATTTCATTTTTAAACCAATATTAGCATACAGATTAAGCACCTTGTTCGAGTAAATAAAATCAAGGAATTATAAGGAGGTGCTACTTCTGTACTTGGAGAACTCCTAAATAATTTATAGTCACTTGTACTCCCAACCATTGGTATGGATTTAGTCATTGGAAATGCCCCTCCATCTCCTTAATATAGTTCTCGGGGCTCAAGTTCTACCACTTGACAATATATGAATGCTACCACCATGAATTGATACTGAAATATTACCTTTATTGAACTCTCAATATTAACCATAGTAACATTAGAGTACATGCTGTTATTTCTCCAGACTGCAAATAGTGTAATTAAAACACAATGAACACACATGAAATCCCAAATCCAAAAAGGCAAAAACATAACAATAACTGACATGGATATCTAAAATATTTTTGACCAATCATTCATTTTAACTCATGTTCACTTAAGTGAATTCAATATCATGCATTACTATACAGGCATAGTATAAAAAAAGATGCCATACACATTGGAACATAGCAGTTGTAATAATTATTAAAGTGTACTATGATTAATTTGAACACAAGAATAGAAATGCTTTCCATACCAATGACAGCATAAAGATGAAGAGCTCCAGTAGTTTGTGCCAATGAATCCAAGAGAAGAGACATGTCTATACTACTATCAGGACTACTCCATAGTGTATAGTCACTTGAAACTCCTAGTAATGGAATAGAATTAGTCATTGGAAGTGCCACTCCCACATAATCCCCCTCCTTCAATATGAAATGGTCCTCTGGTTCCAATTCGACCACTAGACAGTATATTGATGCAATAGTGTTTTGACACTGTAATGTAACTGTTAGAAAACTGTCAGTTACCATAGTAACACTAGAGGACATGCTGTCATTTCTCCAGACTGCAAATGTGGCAGAATAATTGTTGGAAAATGATAGTGAGTCAGTATAATAACAATAATTCCAAGAAGTCACTAATCCACTGCCTTGGGCAGGAAACTGACTGTTAATTAAAATACCAGATGTTGACATTGGAGTGGATGGGGCAGGATTATGCCCAATTCTGTATTCTGTAGTAGAATCTGTAAACATTAATTATATAATGTCGATTGTTATTGCTACTTTTAGTAACTTCTTTGGTAATCAATATTTATTAGCTTATAAATAATTTTATTAGCTTACAAATAATGATTGATAACTCACTTATTATGGCTTCCACGAGCAACACATTGTTAGTTGTTGATGTTAAACTGTCAAGATTAAGAGACTGTAAATCATTATCTCTGCAGTCATCACTTATTGAAGTTATATGAAGAGCTTCATCTGGTGAGGAGATGGTAACTCTCAAAGGATATGTATCACCTTGACTTCTCAGACAAGTACCTATAATATCATTAGGCTGAACTTCAAATATTTCACCAGGATCCAATGATATTGAAGTACAGGCATCCACTGATTGTCCTCTCCTTCTGTACACTTTGTAGCTATTGGTCACTCTGTTATAAGTTTGTGTACTTCCATTTTGTCTGAATAACATAAACTGTACTTCATAAGTTAGTGAAGTTCTACCACTATGGTCACTAAATTTCCACTCGGTTACATTCCCATGACATTGAGAAGGAGATTTTACATTCAGAAAGAGACCATCAGAAGATGAGTAGGATCCAGGATGGAATTCATTCCCAAACTGTGGACAAGTATTATGTGTTGCTATACCTGTCCAAATATCAATATTGTTGGTGAGATATTCAGAGTCAATATTGAACTTATATCTAACCCATGGTTCTATTGACTTTGCTTGTAATCAAGTCAATAATCATAATTTCTTGGTATTATTTTTACAATTATTATATAATGATGAAATTTATACTTTACTTGAAAACTAGAGCTTGAATGAACATTGGACCCATGCACTATAGCACTTTCGGCCAAAGACTTTTAATACAAACAACAATGCTTGGCCAATACTGTAATAACACAATAACTTGGCCTGTATAATGGTCCTTTTTTTGCTGTGATGTGACCGTTTTAGTGCTATCACTTTAGCATGAATGTCACTTTTTAGCTTCTTGAATTCACTATGCATTTAATGAATAGTGTGTAACTAGTCCTTGTATAACTCCAATATGTGTACTACATTTTTATTTCAAGACTTTTAACAAATTTCAAGACAGGTATTATAAATTTCTTTCGACACAATTAAACAGAAAATTATGTTTTTTTCAAAGGCTATAAGAAGGGTGCTTTCAAACCTGACAAAACATTTGGTGCAAAAGTAGTTTTTGTTTACACATCAACTTTTAAGTAACTAACATCTGCCTCTATGGATTAATGGGAACATTATAGCAATCATATGAATGGGGAATGCTCATGACAATTGTGGACAAAATGAATCCTTTCAGGATATCATTTCAGTGGGATTTTTTTTCAAGATTGGATTGGGAAGTTATAGACCAATAATTATAATCTACAAAAATAATCATAATCTAGTGCAATTTAGTGGGAGAATGTCACTTGCGAGTGAAGCAAGCGAGACACTGACAGTGGTGTCAAATTGAAAATCAGGGATATTTGTTTATATTATATATGTGGATGTACGTATGTCATATATACTTTGACCCTCACATATTCATGTTAGCTCGGTGTTTGACCCGTCCCAAATTTCATTAAATAGAATCCTCTGGTTTATCTATCATTACCCATATCATCCTAGAAATTGAATTGTTTACCACTTCGAATTCTTTTGCGGGTGCACTTATAACTAAAAAACTCATCCTCATGAGTTGTCAATTGCTCTGATCTTTTTTAAAGCAGGTAAGCTTTTAAGTTAAATAAGTGCAAACTTTGTTAATGCAATTCACAGATTAAATGTATGTACTTTTATATAATAATTGCATGTGCACTGAAATAAGAATATTCAGGACATTCAATGCCATGATCATTTCCACATAATGCATGGCTTGATTTCAGTAATATTTTTTTGTGTGAATATTGCACATATATATTTAATTACTTTGGAATGTTGTGGCTGCATGAATTAATCCTTAATTATTAAGCAAGGAAGTCAAGTGCTCAAGGGATAACACAGGTAATTGTGTGATAGAATGAAACAAAACTTTCTCTATGCCTATTTGTGGACTGAATTATAAATTATTTTGTTTATAGCATTTGATTTGCTATTCAAGAATGCTAAATTTTGTATTTTGTCATTATTTAATCTTTAAATATTCAAAGCTGGTTTACTGCAACTGTTAAGTTCACGTGAGGTAGAATGTTTATTATTTTACAACCTTGACAGATAAGGTTCATTATTATTGGCCAAACGTTTTAGGTTTCTGGTGTGCTTGTAAGACCTAATTGCGTCTGCAAAATTTCAAATATGTCAGATGCCAGTTGATAAACAATCAAATGTTTTGAATGATACGGAAAAAGATCTCTCCCAAGGATTCTATTTGGTGAAGTACGGGACTTGTAAGCTAACATTATGTTACACCTGAAGGTATCTCGCTCACTTCACTTGCTCGCCAAAATTAATGGCCATGCTCTTCATAGTTAATAAAACGTTGTATTATTTCTATGAAATATATACCAGTTTTCAGATTATATTGGCAGCAGTATAGCACATTCAGCCAAGTATGGTTTAACACAAACATTACTTGGCCAAAGATGCTGTACTATGGTGACTCAGCCTATAAAACTGTCCCTTCTTTGCAGTAAAGTTTTGTATGGCTTGATAATTTTTTTTGGCATTATTAATAACGGAACATTTATGTTTCTTTCAAGGACAATAAGGGTGCATTTAAACCAAACAAGACATTTAATGAATGTGACAGTAGGCCTAGCTGGTCTAAAATTGCTAAAGAGTCAAAACTAAATTCACAAACAAGAGTTAGGAATGTGCAAAGTACAATGAATAAATTCGAATGTTAAAGATAGTTCAAAATTGTGGAATAATTCTTTAGAAATTCTGTGTTTTTTTTCAGGTCAAACAGTTGTGGAGAGTGACATTGAAAATCTTTGCCATGTGAAATTTTAAATAAGATGGCCGATTTTTAGTAACTGGAGTGCCTGTGGTCAAGAACTACTTACTGATCATTTAGATAGTAAGAATAGCTTATTTTAGAAACTACTGAAGCTTCACCTGCTTGAGGAATTTAGGTTAGTAAGTAATTGTATATTTGTTAGCTAAAGTTAATGGTCAACTACTTCATACTTTGTAGTTACTTTTGGAAAAATGAACTGAATGATGCCTTCTAAACATGAACAGGAGCTACAACATTAACTTCAGGCAAACTAGTACAAATAGTCATTTGTTGTCTTAGGTATACAATTTTTTTTCAGCTACATTTAGTTTGAATTAGCTACTTGTGTACAATAGCTTACTCACCATGTGTGCTAAAGCACATCACTAGTTAGCTATGACATCATTATACCAGTAAAAATAGATTTTCTTGGTTTGTTTACTCTGTAACTTTTTGGGATCCAGCATATCTGCCTTTTCCAGTATGTTAAGCTATGCTTATAGTTTCTGTAGCTTTGCCAACCCGCCTTTTGGTATATTATAATGATCTTGTGCCTTTCTCCTTCCCTTTATTCCCCCTCTCAACACACATTCATATACAATCATGAAGAAAAGAATATCAGTGATGATGGCTGCTACTTATCAAGAAATTGCAGTTTTTTTTAACTGTCCTACTACAACTAACTAGCTATGGTTGCACCTTCATTTAACTCACCACTACAAGAGAACAGTATTAGGATCAGCCACAGTCCAATTTCCATTTTGAATGGCCCTCACAGCCCCTGGGAATGTTAGTTGGTGTTGGAAAATTTCTGTGACATTATGACTACACCTTCACACCTCCCAAGTATGACTGCCACTAATTCAATTATGACTACATTTTCACACCTCCCACGTACAACTCACATGTCACAGAAATTGTCCAACACCAACTAACCCAGGGTTCTCATAACATAGTGAGTGGAATTTATCCCGAAGGAGCAGCTCTGTGTTTAAGTCCTCTGCTGCAGTTTACACCAACTAACCCTATGAGCTAATAGCATATTTTTCACTTTTTAACAGCCAAAATTATAATTAATTATATTGGCTGTTAAAAAGAGAAAAAAATTGATATTGTTATGATTATTTCAGCCGAGAATGACTGAATTATATATGAGCTGTTTTAGTGGCAATAAATCTGAGCAGCAGAATTCTGGATTTATTCATACATAATTAACATAGTAATGCAAAGTAAGGTTCCCCGAGGAATGTGGCTTATGCATGTAGACAACTTAGTGTTAAATCATTAATCACTTGAAAATGATATCATTCATATTTGTGGCTAGCTATTTGTACTGTAGGTTAATAAAAAAATTCTTGATGTCTGTGACTATGTCAGAACACTGATAAAGAATATATTACATGTAGTGAATCCTTGAAGTGACTACATTATAAGTAAATAATACAAAAATTAATGCAACTCCATATATATACTTTCATTTTGTGTACATGAATTTGTAATTACAGTTTTATACGCCACATTTGGCTCCACTTCAATATGTTGTGATCTTTTTTTGAGATATGTGTGATATGCTACATTTGAAGAGGTTGCCACATCTCCTTGACTTGCTGACTGGATTTCTAAGTACAAACAATATCTTAGTTTAATCATTTTATACTTTGCTCTTTGAAATTATTTTCTAGGTATTACTACTTCAAATAAATATTGTCTTACTGTGTAGTTTGTTGAAATAAGGGAATTGTGTCCTCATTTGCTAAGTTACAACAATTAAATTGAATTCATGAGCATTTGCTCATTTCAAGTGTGCTAAGTAGATGTAATTACAAATTAACTTGGGTATACCTCAGCAAGGAGCCAGCCTAGCTATATAATAAACAGTTTCACTTTCACAGGGTTAAAAGTGTCCATCTACAACCATAGCAAAATACGTAAACTAGAGTTTACAAAAAATTTACAAGGCAATAGAAGTAAACGAACTAGTTAACAACACATTATACACTAATTTACGATTTTGCCATGGTTGTCAATGGACACATCTCAGGCAGTGTCTGTTTTCAAAATAAGCTCCAGTGATGAGCTTCAGCACAAACGGTGAGCGAGCCAATGTACAAGTAATTCACAAATGTAGAATTTGTTAAAAGTTGAGTACAGAAGCTGTATACAAAGTAACAATAAGGCTACATTCATTTAGATTGCCTGAAGTTAAGTCTTAGATCCTGTTCACCTAGTTTTAGAAGGCATCATTCGGTCTATTTAGTCCTAAAAGTAACTTCAAGTAACTGTGTAGCTATTGACTGTAGTTGTGATAGCTTCATCAATGACCTGTGCTCCTGACAAAAAAACACTCCAGCTACTTAAAAATGACCAAGTATTTAAATGACGTATGGTAAGGGTTTTCAATGCCATAGTAATCACACTTGCAGCAACTATTTGACTTGAAAAACCAAAACCAAAACAAAAAATAACAAAACAAAAAACTCTGCATTTCTATGGAATTACCGCATGATTTGTAAATTAACCCCTAAATGACAACTTGTTTACTACAGCATTAGCCGAAGACGCTGTGTAAAGGCAGGTAATATGTTTATTTAGTAGTTGTTTACATTGTACTATTCCTTGCTATGCAGTAGCTGTAACTTCTACACTTTCACATACAATGGTTGACTGAATATTGTACAACACAAGACTTACTTCGTGACTTGACTGCTGGACAATGGATTTTTAAGTAGAACAATACTGTTAGGTAAGGTTAAATCTATGACAAGCAACACATTAGCCAAGATAACTTACCACCCCTGCTAATTCAAAGAGAAATGAACTTCTGAGTTTGTTTGTAAACCATAACAACTGTGTCTACACAAAATCAGATATGTCTGACACAACCTAATTTGAATGGGTGAAGAAATTATGATACTGGTAAAGATTGATAAACAAAGGATTCCATTCAGTGGAGTATGGGGACGGGGTGGACTACCGAGCGAACACAAAAATGTGATGACGTACATATGTCCAAATGAACGAATACAGTATCCTTGATTTTTGGTATGTTATCCCCTTATAGTGTCTCGCTCGCTTGACTCATTCGCCAATTAAGGTTTTATTAGTAATGACCTAATAAATAGAGAAATAATTATTTCAATTAACATAATAGAATGTTTTGTAGTAATCACACCGAGTAACATAGAACAGCTTTTCACCTTTAGAAGCTCAAGTGTCATTTTATTCACCTTTTTAAACAACAAAATTATGTGTTTGCCTTATGTAGAGGAAAAGTGGTGTTACTTCATAGTGATACTTAGGTACTTATATGTTATATGTCATTCTAAGTTTTTGCATTCATTATTCGAAACAAATTTGATAACTCTGTCTTATGTGTAGTCATATGCATGTGCTTATTTGGCTCGAATTAAAACACCACTGATAGTGTTATTTCTTTGTTTGCTTGTGTAATTATAATACAATTTTAGCTCAGAAGGTAATATAAACAAGTCAATGCTAGAATTAGATGCTTGAATAAAACAGGAAGAATATAAAATAATACAACTATATCTATTCATGGCAGTGACATTTATTTGACTTATTTTATGTGGAAAAAGCCAGCACAAACTACTGCCAGTACCAGTTGTATACTGGCATGAATGGCCTAATGTTGAATACCCAGACATTTACAATTATTTAATAGAAACTCCAAGTTTGTACACCAAGAAGAGTCTGAAAGCTTATACAAGAGTCTCGATGGCTACAAGTATTATTGTGATGGATGGGTTAGTAAAATTACCGTCCATAGTACTGTTGACAATGACATTTTTCTTGCTACTTACTTAGTGTGTCACGTCAAGTCAAAGTCAGTTGTTGAGCTTGTATTATTTCTTTGTAAATTGTGACTTGGAATTGTTAAACTACTTCTATCATTTTATTGAATCAAACCTAAGCTACGGACAATGATATTGTAGGATAACCACCGTATTGAGCTTAGTAAGCTCAACGTAGCTAATATAAATGTCCATCTACGTGTATCTTTAGTGTGTACACTATGAAACATAGACACACAGCATGTCACCATGACACAAGATGGTGCTATAATTATGTGGGTGGCTGGGAATGAACATTCAAGTCATGCTACCGCCATGACTTGACATCTTTGCATCCAGTACATTCACGAGATTCAATTATCCTATTAGTGACACTATTAATTTATGAGTTGGTAATGATTGTATTTGCATAGTGTTTCAGTTTTCGTGGTTACTTTAGTTAAGTATGAAGTTGTAGCCTTTAAAAACATCAACTTTTTTCCTACTTCATTTAATAAATGCTCTGCTGCATTGCTGGCGATGGTAGCTTTGCCCTGGACTGCTTAATACAACACACATTATTCACTAATGTTATGGTGCTCACAATACATCAACAATCACACTAGATATGGTGTAAAAAGTCTACTATGCTAGCTAACCATTATGTAACAGCAAGTCATTCAGAGTCATCACTGCTGGCATCTGAAGCATCATCATTCATAATTCTCACATGACTTAGTGTCTCTCTGGAGCAGTCACTACTTCTAAATTTTCTACGTGCTGCACAGCTGTAGTGAACTGCCATTTTTAGAGTCCCTCAGCCTTGAGTAATGCTCTCGCTGCATTCAGGATGCCTTCGGGACCCAAAAGCAATAGTTCCCTCCGAGATAGCGCCTAACTATTATTTATAATAGCAAAAACTTTGCATGAGGGTACACTCCTTCAAGTGTATTTTTGTCCTTGTCCCCCACGCTGTTAAGAAATTATTCGTAAACCTAATATTTGAAGTATTATCAGACACTATTGCTTGCCTCATAGCTGTAAGGAATCTGGCACTGTCATAACTGTCTCTGATGAGCTGTAGTCTGATCTATACTGGTTGCTTTCTTCGGCCTCAGACTCATCAGACATTGCTAGCTAACTAAAACAAACCCAAAGCCATAGGCTTACTAGACAAACTAAGACAGTTGTTTTCCTATCTACATCATCATTAACCCCACCCACAGCAGGAAGTAATTCTGAGTTTGGTTATATCTCCAAGGTGAAAGGTTAGATAGTATTTTTTTCTGGGTTTTTTAATACAACTAACTGTTATAATTTAGCTAATTATAGTCACATAAACTTAAAAAATTAGAATTACATAGCCTCACTTTGTTAGTGGTTTGGTTTCCATCATTTTTTGTGAGAACATTGCATGTTTATATATACTTCATAACCTTTTGAATGTAGTTGCATGAATTAATCTTTAATTAAACAGGGAAAGTCAAGTACACAAGAGATAACATGTGTAATAAATTGTGTGACAGAGTAAAAGAAAACTTTCTCTTCTATTTGTGGACTGGATTATAAATTATTTTGTTTATAGTATTAAAATTAAGCTTTTGCACTCATGGACTAACAAGCCTACATGTTTTCATAGGAATTGAAGTTTGTGATAGAGCAACTGGAAAATGGATCAAAACTTTTTTTGCTGCAATATATTTGCTATGGAATGTACTAAGGTTTAGAAAATTGTTGTTTGCAGATGAATGAACAGATGAAAAATTTTTTTTTATTGAGAACAATTTATATTGGGTGATTAATAATGGAACTCAGTGAATAAGAGCAGTAAAAAAATCATCAAGTAAAAACGTATTAACGTTAACGTGTGTGCAATAAAATATGCCCTGTGTAATGTAATGCAATAATGTGTGTATAATACTAATTATTGTCCTTTATTACACATCTTAAGCACAAGAAAGCCATGTTTTTTTTAAATTTAAATACATTATGCCATTTTTATTAAACTCATACCGATTCCTTTAACTGTTCCATGCTGAATGGCATCCTGTGGTTCTGATGCTGATCGCTTCCTCCATCGAATGACAAATAGTATAGCCACAGCTACTGCAATACCAGTGAGTACTATCACTATCAGCACAACAATAACAATGGCTGCTGCAATTCCTCCACTGACTCTTCCATTCTCAATTAGTGATGATGTTGCGTCATAAGAAGAAAAAACAGTCATCTGTGTGGTCACCTGCACACTTGTATCTGAATTGCATACGTATTTGTGTGCGCATATAACATGTATTTAAACAAGATTATAAGAAAGCACTAAGCTGACAATCAAACTGGTGCTTTTAGTTTGACTTTGATACATTATGTACTAATACATTGTATTAATAAGAATAAAAATGCAGGTAATGTGATTTGCTACCATCATAAACACACATGAAAACTTACAATTTGATGCAAAAATGTTTAATGACTTAAATAGTCCAATAGCTAAAATCTTGACTGCAATTACAATTCATACATATTGAAAAAAACATTTCGTTCTACTATTATTTTCCAAAGACACTTGCAAGCAAGAATTTGAATTTATTTTTAGTATAAAAAATATTGACATGAATATTAAAAAAATTTTTTTTTCAATTTCCAAATGCAATCTTTATTGCTGTTGTTATTATTAGTATACAAATAGATAATAATACATAATAAAATAAAATAAATAATAATAACATCAATTCTAGTTTTAAGATATCTATCCATATATCTCAGATAGTATTTAAATCATCATTCTTACCTTATTTATGGTGTCTTAAGTTTAATTTAAGGGATTTAATATCTTGCATATTATTCTAGCTTTTCATGCTATAGCAAGAAAGCTATAGAAAAACAAAAGATGAGATACATACTTTGGAATATAATGTTTTTGCCACCAAAGTGTAATTAATGCACACTGTGATTAATTTGAATAACATTAATAAAAATAATTTCCATACCAATAACAGCATAAACATGAAGAGCTCCAGTAGTTTGTATCAATGAATCCAAGAGAAGAGACATGTCTATGCCACTGTGAGGACTACTCCATAGTGTATAGTCACTTGAATTTCCCACTAATGGAATAGGATTAGACATTGGAAGTGCCACTCCCACATAATCTTCCTCCCTCAATATGAAATGGTCCTCAGGTTCTAGTTCGACCACTAGACAGTATATTGATGCAATAGTGTATTGAGCTTGTAACGTAACTGCTATTGAGCTCTCAGTTATCATAGTAACACTAGAGGATGTGCTGTCATTTCTCCAGACTGCAAATATGGCAGAATAAGTGTCAGAAAATGATAGTGAGTCAGTATAATAACAATAATTCCAAGAAGTCACTAATCCACTGCCTTGGGCAGGAAACTGACTGTTAATTAAAATACCAGATGTTCGTATGGGAGTGGATGGGGCAGGATTATGTCCAATTCTGTATTCTGTAGTAGAATCTGTCCGAATAATACAAACAACAACAACAACAAATCATAAACACAATAATATTTGTGTTCTATAATAGTATGCAACTTACTTATTACTGCTTCCACAAGTAACAGGTTTCTGGTTCTACTATTTAAACTGACTAGATTTAATGAGTTTAGATCATCGTCTATGCAGTCATTACTAATTGAGGTAATTTGAAGAGCTTCATGCATGGAGAAGCTAGTGACTTTCAAAGAATCTGTACTGCCCTGATTTTTCATGCAAGCAGCAACAATGTCATTAGGCTGGATTTCAAATGCTTGATTTGCATCTATAGATCTGCATTCTCTTGTTGGAAGATTACTTTCTTGGAATACCATGTGGCTACCCTCCACTCTGTCATATGTTGGTGTTCTTCCATTTTGTCTAAATACCATAAACTGTACTTCATTAGATCTTTTACTTCTTCTTCTGAAACAGAATCTCCATTGTGTAACATTTCCATGGCATTGTGATGGAGATCTTATGTTAAGAAAGAGACCATCATTGAAATAATACGTGTTTGAATCTTGGGGAGTTGTTCCAAATGTTGGACAGGAGCTTGGAGCATTAATGGCTGCAAAAATTACAAAAAATTAAAAAAACCTTCAAGTCTTATAAAATAGTTCCTGTAATTACCAAGTTCTGACCCTTCATAACAAACTAGAATGAATGACATGGTCTATACAAAAGCTAAGATACAATGTACAAAATTGACTACAAAAGATGTTCTTTGTGCTTACTAATTGTACTAAAGCAAACCACTAGATATACATTAAATTGATATGCATGCTAGAATGCCTTGAAAACAGAAGTGAACTGAAAGGTGTGGTTAGTATGAAAAGTTCTGCCTTATTCACTGGTTTCAATTTACATCACCACTTTCAAATTTCCTTGATGCAGAACTGCTGACTATAATATAATAGATGACAAAGGTTATTTATCGCCTACTTAAGATAACATTCACTTTTGTTAAAGAGGAACCTGGATCACATCTCTATGGGCATGCTATCAAGGTTGTACATTGGCTTCTAAAGTCTAGATACCAGACCAGGGCCTTATTAGAAAAAAATTCCTGGGGTCGAATATTTAATGTTAGTTGTGTATAGCATAGGCAAGCTTTGATAATACATGTATGTACACTATGCATGTAATATTAAATAATTAATAGCAGCTGCCACAAAGCAAGAGCCTGATTTTTTAAAACCAATCCACCACCACAGTTGTATCACTCATTTAATTCTTCTTCTTTTTTTTTCCATTTGTGTCTGTGCGATGCAAGTTTGCGGCAGTCTAAAGTCCCACTGTACAATCCCTTATATCTGGGGAGAAGACTCAATTGAAAGAAAAAAAAGCAGCTTAATTAGCCATGCTACTCATCTTGCATAATTTAACATGGCTGATGCAGACCTTCTTACATTGAGAAGCAACAGGAAGAAGACTTTGCCTGATCAAGCTAAAGTTGTGACAGCTACAAAAGATGCATCTGAGGAGACTGCATCGACTCCCTAAGGTCAGGGAATAATGCCAGCTCAAGCAACAACGTCAGCTCCAGCAGTGCCAATGAAACTTATGTTCCAAATGATATCTCAGATGATGAGCAAGATTTCGGATATGGTGGTAACTATTAAATGGAATGATGCAGAAACAATGATGGAGATGCAGGCTGCATAGGACAGACGTATGAAGGAAATCCAAGCCACAGTGAGTGAGAGGATAAGCAATCTCGTACAAGGAAGCAACTTAGGTCATCCCGACCATCAGCTGATGTGTTTGGTCCAGAATGAAACTCATTTCCAAACTGTGGGCATGTATTCTGTGTTGCTCTACCTGTGTAAAGATGAATTATGCTGATGAGATAATCAGGATCAGTATTGAACTAATATTTATCCCATGGTTCTACTTAACTGTGTATGTAAGTGTAGCAAGGTCAAGTGAAGTGTTATTATTTCTTTGCATAATATATAATACTTATTACATGAATCAGAGTGTGAATATTTAATGAGCAGGTTAAATTATTTTCAAGTGCCAAAGGCAGCCTGAGAGTGAAACATCTTGCTATATCACTTTGGCAGTGTAAAAAGTGGTTTATTCTATGCTAGATATCTTCACTGCAGTGGTTCATACTAGGGTTGGTAAATCTTGTGAAACTTTGAGTGCTAGTTCATAAGGGGTCTCTACACCCCCAGCTAATATTTTAAGCAGCTGCTGGATAGGCTTCCAGGAAGGTAGGCTAGGCCAGTTTCTGTAAATACTTGTGTAATTAAGGGTAATGAGCTTGTCCAATACTGGCAATATAGCATGAAATGGCACCCTTGAAATATCTCAGTCACATACTTAAAAATGTAAAATTAATAATTCATATAAATTAGAGTTTTACCTCGTCAAAATTATATTCAGTGAACCAACAAAAATGTCACTGTTATCTTTAACATTCGAATTTATTCATTGTTCTTTGCACATTCCTAACTCTTGTTTGTGAATTTAGTATTGGCACTCTTTAGCAATTTTAGACAAGCTAGGCCTACTGTCACATCCATTAAATGTCTTGTTTGGTTTAAATGCATTCTTATTGTCCTTGAAAGAAGCATAAATGTTCCGTTATTAATAATGCCAAAAAAAATTATCAAGCCATACAAAACTTTACTGCAAAGAAGGGACAGTTTTATAGTCTGAGTCACCATAGTACAGCATCTTTGGCCAAGTAATGTTGTGTTAAACCATACTTGGCTAAATGTGCTATAGTGCTGCCAATATAATCTGAAAACTGGTTTATATTTCATAGAAATAATACAACTTTTTATTAACTAAGCAAAGTAAAAGTTAAAAGTCGTAGTGAAAGTTAAATGATCTTAAAGTTTAAAATTGTTTTGTTCAATTAAATTCTTCCATAATTTATTTTTATTTTTGCGTTTAGTGAAGAGTATGGCCATTAATTTTTGAAATGACATAAAAAGTAATAGAACTGCATGCATAATACAGCAAGTTAGTTCATACACAAGAAATAGCATTTTATATAAGCAAATCATCCTTCATAGCATTTGGACAATAATGAGTGCTAATGTTATATACTAATTTGCTTGCTCATGTGGTGAAAGAAAAAACCTGGAGCGCTCTAGTATCTAGATGGTACGGTGTCTCTGTGTTGTATTATATACATATAATAATGAATTAATTTTCTTTCAAGTATCCCTTGTATTGTAGACTTGTCACCCATGCACTATGATGTTTTGTCTATTCCTTGTAAATTTTTATGGCAAACTTTATCAGATATGTTTAAATGGGGTTTCAGCTATCTTTAGTTTGAATTAGCTACTTGTGTACAATAACTTACTCACCATTTGTGTGCTAAAGCACATCACTAGTTAGCTATGACATCATTATACCAGTAAAAATAGATGCTTTTTGGTTTGTTTATTCTGCAACTTTTTGTGATCCAGCAGATCTGCTTTTTCAGTATGTTAAGCTATGCTTATACTTTCTGTAGCTTTGCCAACCCGCCTTTCGGTATATTATAATAATCTTGTGCCTTTCTCCTTCCCTTTATTCTCCCTCTCAACACACATTCATATACAATCATGAAGAAAAGAATATCAGTGATGGTGGCTGCTACTTATCAAGAAATTGTAGTTTTTAAACTGTCCTACTACAACTAGCTAGCTATGGTTGCACCTTCATTTAACTCACCACTACAAGAGAACAGTATTAGGATCAGCCACAGTCCAATTTCCATTTTGAACGGCCCTCCCAGCTCTAATTCGTAGTATATCTGACTATTTAATAGAACCAGCTAATTTGATAGCTGGCCAGTTTCAGTAGAATAAAACCATAATATTTCGGCTTGTGGAGCCTTCTAGTGGTTACTGAACTGAATGAGGGTGACTGAACAAGGAACTTAACATGAGATCATGTGTGGTGGGGCACAGCCCCTGAGAATTTTAGTTGGTGTTGGAAAATGTCTGTGACATGTGAGTAGTACTTGGGAGGTGTGAAAGTGTAGTCATAATTGAATTAGTGGCAGTCATATTTGGGAGGTGTGAAGGTGTAGTCATAATTGAATTAGTGGCAGTCATTCTGGAGGGGCACTAATTCAATTATGACTACACCTTCACACCTCCCAAGTACAACTCACATGTCACAGAATTTGTCCAACACCAACTAACCCAGAGGTCTTATAACATAGTGAGTGGAATTTATCCCGAAAGCAGAGCTGTGTTTAAGTCCTCTGCTGCAGTTTACTCTCAGCCCCTATCGCTGGCATTCTGATGGCACTTGCAAAGGGGCTGATAGAAGCATTGACTTGCAAGAGGGTGCTTTGCATGACAAAAAATGTCACTGAGCGCATCTAATTAAAACATACGATTATACACATTTATATGACCTGCATAACAAAACACTTGATGTGGTTTGAGGTCATGTGAGTATGATTATATAAGGTTAGTGGGTAAAGGGTTGATACTCCTGTGTGTGATGATAGTTTATTGTTAAGAGTTCTTGAGAAGGCCAGCTTCACTGTTATTTATTTTGAGGCACAGTCTCAGGGTGTCTCTTCAGCTGGAGGGTTATGACCTCTGGCCCTCATAGCCTCGACACAAGACACGTGAGGTAGAATGTTTATTATTTATGGTTGAGATTTTCTTTAGTTATTATCATGCAATGTTTGTTATATATATGAGCTAATAGCATATTTTTCTCATTTTAATAGCCAAAGTTATAATTAACTATATTGGCTATTAAAAAGAGAAAAAAATTGATATTGTTATGATTATTTCAGCCGAGAATGACTGAATTATATATGAGCTGTTTTAGTGGCAATAAATCTGAGCAGCAGAATTCTGGATTTATTCATACATAATTAACATAGTAATGCAAAGCAAGGTTCCCCAAGGAATGTGGCTTATGCATGTAGATAACTTATTGTTAAATCATTAATCACTTGAAAATAATATCATTCATATTTGTGGCTAGCTATTTGTACTGTAGGTTAATAAAAAAATTCTTGATGTCTGTGACTATGTCAGAACACTGATAAAGAATAATATATTACATGTAGTGAATACTTGAAGTGACTACATTATAAGTAAATAATACAAAATTAATGCAACTCAATATAATATACTTTCATTTTGTGTACATGAATTTGTAATTACAGTTTTATATGCCACATTTGGCTCTGCTTCAATATGTTCTGATCCTTTTTTGAGATATGTGTGATATGCTACATTTGAAGAGGTTGCCACATCTCCTTGACTTGCTGACAGGTTTTCTAAGTACAAACAATATCTTAGTTTAATCACTTTATACTTTGCTCTTTTTTTGGTATTACTACTTCAAATATTGTCTTACTGTGTAGTTCGTTGAAATAAGGGAATTGTGTCCTCATTTGCTAAGTTACAACAATTAAATTCAACTCATGAGCATTTGCTCAATTCAAGTGTGTTAAGTAGATGTAATTACAAATTAACTTGGGTAACCTCAGCAAAGAGCCAGCCTAGTTATATAATAAACAGTTTCGCTCTCACAGGGTTAACCCTTTCGTTCCTGAATTGTTTGGACGCGCGGGGAAAAATCTAATTTTCTACCGTGGAATAGAGCATTGCCGTTTTATTTTTTTAACTCGATGCTGGCTGGGAAAACCCCATAGCAACCATATATCACTAAATAGACCAAGAGTTTGGGATTCCCCTCATTTTTTGATTGAGAAAATTGAATAATATTTAAGCCATCTACTAATATTTCAAAAAAAAAATTTTTTTCCCCCCAAAAAATCCACTTTTCCCATCAATAAAAAAATAAAATATAATAGAAATAATATTGTTTGATGCATTTTATACCAATATTATATTAGTTCAACAATAAAATATGTTGTTTGTTGTGTGTGGTGCTGATTGTGATCATGTAGGAGACATCTATGAGTGTCCACAAGGAACGTATGCCATCGGACGTCGAGCTCCACTACAAAACAATTTCATATACACAAAAACACAAACAACAAAGATATTTGTAATACAAACAACAAATTATTCATGATCCTATATAATTGCAAACTTTATGATGTATTGTATGCGGTTTCATACAGGATTTTTGTTTGGGGGGGGG